>OGNC01000241.1_pt1 | contig 42537 bp, 40 predicted proteins | sample 1573311 | NCBI WGS metagenome assembly OGNC01 (sample SAMEA2581889, study PRJEB24529) | metagenome | biome: Human gut stool | place: China | collected 2011
TGCATTCGTGCCAGTGGCTCGTGCCGTCCTTGCTCCAGTCGCCGTAGCTGTGCTCATGGTGTCGCCTGTATGTTCTGACTGTCGCCGTAGTCTCATTTCCCGCGTTGTCAGTTGCGACCACGGTATATTCCGCTCCCGCGTCATTGTTGCCGCCGTCGGGTGCGGGGAGACGATAGGTGGGGCCGTCTTGCTCCACACCGTTGATGGTCACGGACTTGACGCCGGAAGACGTCTCTCCCGATGCAGCCGGGTCGATCACGGTGAATGTGTACGCGCCGGGCTTTCCATCGAGGGTATCCTCGACGGTGTAGCTTTCGCCGTCCGTCAGAGTTTCCATAACCGGGGCTTTCGTGTCCCTCTCAAGCACATGATCGCACACAGTGCAGAGCTGCTTTTGATTGCTCCAGTCGCCGGGGATGTGCTTTCCGTTTTGCTTGGACATTTCCGCGGCGGGGTCTCGTGCGCCGCACTTCATGCAGGCCCAGATGTGGCAGTCGTCCCTGATCGCCCAGCCAAATTCATGGCTACATGTGCTTTCCTCGCAGCGCAGCTCCAGCTTGCTGATTACTCTGCCGTAATTGTAGGCATACGGCAGGCTCAGCCGTTGCAGGTCCACGCGCCCATTTTCGTTGGGGATAAGAAGCTCCGTTGTGGTGTCCCAGTACCAGTACTTCTTCGGTTCCTGGTTGTGGCGCCACTGCCACCCTGTCGCGCTCAGCCACACGGACTTCCCGTTTGAGGCTCCGATTTTGATGTTCTCTTCTATAGACATTGCAAATTCCTGATCTTGCATCACTACCTGGTAGTGCACCCGGTTCGAGCCTCTTCCGACCGCAGATGCAGACAGCGCTGTATAATCGGGACTCGAATAAAGCGGAAGGGCCAGCGCAGTCAGCGTTGTGTCCTTGATTAGAATGTTCCCGCTGTTGCCGTTCATGCCGCCGCCGATGCCCGCACCAAAGTAGCCCTGCGCCCTCACCACGCCGCCAGTGATGGAAATGTCATAGCCCGAACCGTCTCTTCCGCCACCGATTCCTGCACCGGCATAGTTACTCCAAGCTTCGACCGTTCCACCGGAAATCTCGATATGATGCGCATCTTCCGACTTGTTCTGTCCGTCTTGATCGCCGCTGCCGATTCCTGCTCCGCCTGACTCGCTGCCGGCATTCACCGTGCCGCCCTTGATATAAATAAAGCGTCCGGGGCCGCCCTGACCGCCGCCGATCCCTGCGCCTTCCGAAACGGACCGCACCATCAGCTTGCCGGAATACACATAAATCTGCTCGCCGACGCCGCCCTGACCGCCGCCGATACCAGCACCGTATACGCCGCTGGTCGCAAGAATCTCACCGCCATAGATATCCGTCGCCAGAGAGCCGAAATGAAGGTTCATGCCGTGTCCCTGCGAGAATTTCTTGATTCCGACCTTTGAGCCTCCGATGCCAGCGCCATACCTGCCGCCTTCACACGTGAGCTTTGTCCCCGTCTGCACCAGAACCCGGAGATGACCATCGGTTTTGTTTTTCTGCAGCGCGGCGAAATTCTCCGCGCCGATCAGCTCGCTGTCGTTGCCGATAAAGTACAGACAGGCGGAGGCACCGCCGTAAAGCTCGATGGCAGGGCCGTCCTTGGGTGCCTGAAGGCGGACGCCGTCCAGAAATATGTGCGGCGTAATTTTCTTGCGCCCGCCATCGATTTTGATCCGGTATTGAAAATACCAGTTCGGATCTGCGGAGCCCTTGATCAGATAGGTCTTGCTGTCCGTGATTTTCAATTCTTTTTTCTGATTTGTAAGGTACACTGTCTTGTCAAACGTCGTTGGAATGGAAAGCTTGACATCCGGTAGCTCATCCGCCGCAAACGCCGTTGTCGGCAGCAGCGTCAGCACCATGCAGCATAGAAGCAGGATGCTGAGTATTCGTTTTTTCATTGGCTTTTCTCCTCCTGTTCTTGCGGGTCAGGCTTGCCTGTCCCGCCTTTTTTCTGGTTTTCTCTGATTCTGAGCCGGAAGCACAGCGCGGTGATCGCCGCTGCCGCGGCGAAGGAGAGCACGGCCACCAGCACATAGCCGCCCGCGTCCTCCCGCAGCAGCATCGCGCCGAACACGCCCCGTGCGGCGGTCTGTCCCCGCACGATAAGTGCGTCCGCCGCCCCGGCAAGTGCCGTGAATAACATCAGGCAGAAAGCGGAGAGGCTTATTGCCTCGCGCCGCTGCCTCCGGCGGGTGTTTTCCCGCACCCGCTGCTTGACGAGTGCGACCCGTCTTGCGGTATCGTACATGGTGGTGGAAGCCTCCTTTCCTTTTCCTGAAGTCAGGCTCTTTCACTTATATAGGTACATGAAATCGAAAAAACTCTCACCTCTGTCCCAAGTTTCTTCAAAAAAATCCGAGAGCTGCCGGAAACAGCTCTCGGATGAAGTTGCTTATCAATGTGTAGCCAACAGAGCTGCCGCCTTTCGGGCGACGATGATCTCCTCGTCGGTATGGACGGTGAAGACGCGGACGGGGGCGTCCTCCATGGAGATATCCATCCCGGCGATCGCCATGCGGTTCTTAAAGCCGTCGAGCCGGACGCCCAGGAATTCCAGTCCTTCCAGACTCAGCGCCCGCACGAGCGGACTGTTCAGGCCGATGCCGCCGCCGAAGACGATCGCGTCCAGCCCGCCCATGACTGCGGCGTATGCGCCGATGTATTTTTTGATCGAATAGCAGTATGCGCGGATGGCCAGCTCCGCGTCCTCGTTTCCGGCCTCGGCTGCCGCCTGCACGTCGCGCAGATCGCGGCCCGCTCCGCCGGACATCCCGTAAAGTCCGCTCCTCGTCTGGAGCATCTGCTTGACCTCCTCGAGCGTCATGCCGCAGGATTCGACCAGATAGAAGATGATATAGGGGTCGATATCGCCGCAGCGGTTGTTGTGCATCGTGCCGCATTGCAGCGTCAGGCCAAGCGAGGTATCGAGCGATTTTCCGTTTTTGACGGCGCAGATGCTCCCGCTGCCGCCCAGGTGGCACACGACGAGCTTCAAGTCCTCCCGTTCCATCCGCTCCTGTGTCCACTCGGTCATATATTCGATGGATGCGCCGTGGAAGCCGTTGCGGCGGATGTCATAGTTACGGGAAATCTCGATCGGAATGGAATAATAGTACGCCTCCGGCGGCATGGTGCGGTGGAACGCCGTTTCGAACGCGCCGATGAGCGGCGTACCGGGCAGCAGCGCACGGAACTGCCGGATGGCGGCGAGATACGGCGGATTGTGCGCGGGTGCGATGGAGCTGAACGCCTCCATGCTGGAAAGCACATCGTCCGTCAGAACCTGCACGCCGCTTATGCCCTTTGCCAACACGACCTTGAAGCCCACGCAGTCCAGCGCGGACAGATCGGGAAGAACCGTGTCGGTCAGCTGCCGCAGCATACGCACAATGGCCTCGCGGTGCGTGGGGAAGACAGCGCTTTCGTCGGTCAGCGCGCCGTTTTCATGCGTTTTGGCGTAAAACCGCCCCTCGCCCGCGCCGACACGCTCAGCCCCGCCGGAAGCCAGCACAAGCTCCTCAGGCATACGGAACAGCTGGTATTTCAGCGACGTACTGCCGACATTGCAGATCAGAATATTCATAGTGCGCTCCTTGCTTTTTTCTATACTGTAACAGATGGGGCGGGAATTATCAATACATTACATTTGGCCGACCATATAACAGACAGCGGCCCGGAGAGAAGAAGCGCTTCCCGCCGGGCCTCTATTTATTTGGGAAGATCGATCCAATAGCGGCGGACGGTAACGGCTTCTTCCGGGTCATAGCGCTCGTCTTCCAGAACGCCGCCGTTTTTCAAAATGACCGTTTCGGACGCGGCATTGTCCGCATCGCAGATGCAGAGCACCCTGTCGAAGCCGAACTGCGCGGCAAGAGCAGCAGCGCCGGGATACTCCCGTGCGCCGCCGGAATGCGGATCGTCCGGATAAGAACGTCCCGGTCAGGCAGCATCGAGCGCATGGCAGATCCTTTCTTTGTTTGAACGCGTCAACCAACCGTAGTTGGTAGGGGCGGGGCTTTGCTCCGCCCGGCGGGATGCCGTGGATTTATTAAAAAAACCACGGCGAATCCGTAGGGACATCCCAATGCGCTTGTAGGGGACGATGCCCACATCGGCCCGTTGGGAAGTTATGAATTCGCCGCGGAGTTTCGTAAAAAACGGTGCATCCTGCCGGGGCAATGTGTACCGGCAAGCGGCAGACCCACATCCGTAACGCTCCTTTGCCGCGAACGGCTGTGACCGGCATCGACCCATACAGCCGCCGCAGGGAGCCTTGGGGGCAGATGCTATTTTCCAAAATACGCCTGAATCTCCTCCATCCGCGCCATCTGGTCGACGGAGAAGGGACAGCGGCTGTTGCAGTGGCCGCATTGCAGGCAGTCGGAGGCGGCCTTTTCGAGCGTCAGATAGTGCTCCTTCGCCAGCACGTCGCCCAGCCGGGACAGGTCGTAATACTTGTTGATCAGGCCGATATCCAGTCCTGCCGGACAGGGGTGGCAGTGCTTGCAGTATACGCACGTGCCCTTCGTGTCCTTCGGCGTGAGGGTGGCAATGACGGAATAGTCCCGCTCCTGCGCGCTTGCATCAAGATAGGACAGATTGCGCTTCAGTTCTTCCACATTGGCTGCCCCCTGCATGACGGTCAGGACGGCGGGGCGGTCGAGCGCGTACTGGATGCACTGCGCGGGCGTGAGCGCCTGTCCGAACGGGGATTTTTTCGCGTCGAGCAGCTGGCCCGCGTTGAACGGCTTCATGACGGAGATGCCGACGCCCTCCTTTTCGCAGCGGGTATAGAGGCTGTAGCGCTCGGAGGCGCTGCCGATGGAGAACTCGCCGTGGCCGTAGTCGTACATCGGATTGATGGAGAACATCATCATGTCGAGAATGCCCATGTCCAGCACGCGGTTTGCCAGCTTCGGCGCATGGGTGGACAGGCCGATGTGCTTCACAACGCCCTGCGCTTTCAGATCAAGCAGATAGCGCAGAATGCCGTTCCGCTCATAATCCTCCAGATCGCCGGCCTCATCCAGACAGTGCATGAAGCCGAAGTCGATATAATCGGTTTTCAGCTGCGCCAGCTGCCATGCGACGGATTTTTTGACGCCGTCCAGCGTCGGGTTCCAGCCATATTCGCCGGAGGTATAGTCCGCGCCGAAATGCAGCTGCACATACGCGTCCTTCCGCCGTCCGGCAAGGGCTTCGCCGATGCCGGGGAAAATGGCGGCGTGGCCGCCCGCAAGATCAATATAATTGACGCCGTTGTCCAGCGCAAACGTCACCGTCTCCACGACGTTTTGAACGGAGTGCTCTCCGACGACGGAGGTTCCGAGGCCGATCACGCTGATCTGCTCGTCCCCATGAGGCAGCTTCCGGTATTCCATAACATTCACCTCATAAATTTATTGTACGCCTGCCAAGGCGTTTAGATAGCGGATGAACGCCTTGCTGTTGATCATATAGGGATAGTTGATGACGATCAGATCGTCCACGCCCTGATCGGCGGCAAATTCGGCCAGATTCAGGCTCGGCTTGCCGTCGCGGTTGAATTCGCGCGGGTCGATGACGATGATGCGTCCATAATGGCTCGTGAGGAACGGCACGAACGCGTTGCCGTAGGATTCCTTCAATACAATGCACGTCGGCCCCGGCACGTCGCTTTCGACAATGCAGATGGGCGTATCGCCGCCGATGAAGCAGAGATATTTATTCGAAACGGAATCGCCCAGCTCCGTATATACGACGCTCACCGGCGTGCCGTTTTCGAGATTCCCGTTTGCGTAATACCGCGCATGGGTGTCGGCGATGGGCAGATAGTATTCCAGATAATCCGGGTGCTGCTTCAGCACCTCGCTCTGCGGATATCCCTCGGTGAAGCCGTACATGGAGCCGAGGAAGGTGTCGTAGCGGCCCGTCTGGAACTGCTCCAGCGGAACGGCTTCAAAGCCTGCGGCTTCGCAGAAGGCGGTGTAGGCATAATATGCGCCGAGCTGCGTCCAGTGGTGGTCAGTGCGGAAATAAATATATTCGTCCGTGTGGCTGCGAAGCTTGGAATAAGCGTCGACCGTGATAATCTTGTCGTTCATCTGACTGTAGCAGAACTCGATCATGTCCTTCTGGCTGTGCTCACCGGTGTGCAGACTCTCAGGCGAGTAAAATTCGCCGCCGTTCGGCGTGATGAGCGAGATCGTGCGCACGTCGGGACCCATGGCACTGGCCAGATTGTCGATCGCGTCCGCGTAGCTGGTGATGAGATCGTCCAGCCGCGTGGGAATTTCCATCGCGCGGTCGCCCACGACGACCACGGAGCCAGCGTAGCTGGCGTCGGATTCCTCCGGCGTGTCAAGCTCCGGGTCGGCATCCGGCTGCTCTTCGGGCTGCTCCTCCGGCGGTTCGGGCGGCTGCGTCGAATCTGCCGGTTCCGGCGTTGTATCCGGCCGCGGTTCCGGCGTTGTATCCGGCGCGGCAGGCTCTGTCTGCTCCGGCTGCGGGGTCTGGCCGTTGGCCCGCTGCACGGCGTCAAGCGATTCGCCGCCCTGCGCGGCGGAATCGCTCTGATTGAGGATCAGAACGCTGTCCTCGCCGCTGCCGGAGTAATAATAGAATTTATTGAGCGTCCGGTTCGCCTGCAACAGCGATTCGCGGCCCGGAAATGTGTCGGAATAATACTGCTCCAGCGCGGGGATATACGTCCCGTCCAGCAGCGATTTGACGGAGAATTCCGGCTTGACGAACTCCCGCTTTTCGGACACGGAGCCTGTCGCGTCATAGTCGGCCAGCGAATAGACCCCGACCGAGAACATGGCGGCAAGCAGGATCAGCAGAAGCGCCGTATATACTTTTTTCATAAGCCCGCCTCCTTAAAACCGGAAATACAAAAACGCGTTATAGGTCGAGCCGACCAGCGCGATCGTGGACAGCGCGAGCAGCGCCGCGTCAAACACGAACGAAACGGCGGCATAGACGATCTGCCCGCTCTTTTTTCCGCCCTGCGCGCACACGCCGCCGAACAGGCTGCCGAGATTGCGCGGGATGGACGTTGCGCCGATGGCGCAGAGGAGCAGCAGCGGCAGATTGTTCGTCAGCTGGATGCCGGCCTGCGCGTTGGAAAAGCCTGCGCCGTAAAGCCCGAACATCACGCCGAAGTTCTGCACGAGCCGCGTCATGTCGGTGTAATAGAAAATGTTCCAGCCGAAGATGATCAGCAGCATCGTGCCGAGCCTGCGCAGCAGATACGGCACGCGCCGCATCGATTTTTCTCCCACCTGCTTTTCAATCGCGAGGATCACGAAGAAATACAGCCCCCAGAGCACAAAGTTCCAGCTTGCGCCGTGCCACATCCCCGTCAGCACCCAGACGATCGCCATGTTGAGCAGCCTGTGCTTTTTCTTGCCGCCCAGCGGGATATAGACGTAATCGCGGAAGAAGGAGGAGAGCGAAATGTGCCAGCGCCGCCAGAAATCGGTGATGGACACCGCGGTATACGGCAGGCGGAAGTTCTCCATATATTTGAAGCCGAAGATACGCCCCATGCCGATGGCCATGTCGGAATAGCCGGAGAAATCAAAATAGATTTCAAACGTATACAGCAGAATGCCGAGCCACGCGGCGACTGTTGTGTTGGACGCGAGACTGCCGTCCAGGATCTGCGAGGCGACCTTGCCCGCCGCGTCGGCCAGAAGCACCTTTTTGGCAAGGCCGATGCAGAAGCGCGTCGCGCCGTAAAACGCCTCGGAGGCGTCAAACTGCCGGTCGTCGATCTGTGCGGCGACATCCGAATAGCGGACGATAGGCCCGGCGATCAGCTGCGGGAAGAGCGAGATGTAGAGCAGGAGCTTTGCGAACGAGCGCTGCGCCGGAACATCGCCGCGCCAGACGTCGACCGTGTAGGAAAGCGCCTGAAAGGTATAGAAGGAGATGCCGATGGGCAGCGCGATCTGCGGGACAGGGATGGACGCGCCGAAAACCGCGTTCAGATTCTCCACGAAAAAGCCCGCGTATTTGAATACTGCCAGACAGCCGAGATCCAATACCAGCGCAAGAATCAGAAAAATCTTTTTCCGCCTGCGCTCGATGAGCAGGCCGAAGTACCAGTTGACCGCGGCGGAGGCGATCATTAGAAGCAGATAGACCGGCTCGCCCCACGCGTAGAAGATCAGGCTGAACAGGATCAGCACAGCGTTCTTCGCGCGGATGCCCGGGCAGAAGAAATACGCAATGAGGCAGACCGGCAGAAACAGATACAGAAAGATCAGATTGGAAAAGACCATGGCACAAACGCTCCAGCTTCGACATTGATTTACATAATTCGACTTCTTTAATTTATCAGATAGCAGCGCATTTTTCAAGCGGAATCGGCTGCTTTGCGCAACTTTTTCTTCCATTCCGCGAAAAGCTCTGCTTGCTTTCCCACACCACACGTGCTATACTGATGTTGTTTTATGTGGGATTGCCACAGGAAAGAAGAGGGATCCTAAAATGCTGGCTATCGAGAGAAAAAATGAGATCCTCGACAAGCTCCGCGCCGAGCAGCGCGTCCTCGTCAGCGACCTTGCCGCCTATTATCATGTCACGGAGGAGACGATCCGCCGCGATCTGGACAAGCTGGAAAAGGAAGGATACGCCACCAAGACCTACGGCGGCGCGATCCTCGGCAACAGCACGAAGACAGACCTGTCCTATACCATCCGGAACAAGACCAACGTGGAAGCGAAAAATCAGATCGCAGCCATTGCCAGCCGCCTCATAGAGGACGGCGACCATCTGATGCTCGACGACAGCTCCACATCCTTATATCTGGCAAAAAAGCTCAAGGAAAAGAAAAACCTGACCGTCATCACGAATTCGGTCGAGCTGGTCGTGGAGCTGAGCGACGTGGAGGGCTGGACGATCCTCCTGACCGGCGGGCGGCTCAAGCCGGAATCGCTGGCCCTCGTCGGCGACCAGACGCAGCAGGCACTGCGGCGCTACCACGTTGACAAGGCCGTGATGAGCTGCAAGGGCATCGATCTGGAATCCGGGGTCACGGATTCCTCCGAATTCCACTCACAGACGAAGCAGTCCATGCTGCGCTGCGCGAAAACGCGGATCCTGATCCTCGACAGCAGTAAGTTCGACAAGATCTCGTTCATCGACATCGCTCCGCTGGACGTGTTTGACACCATCGTGACCAACGCCGCGCCCAGCAAAGCATGGCTCGATTATTTTGCCGAGCACGGCATTGAATGCCTGTATCCGGGCGCGAAATAAGACAAGAACAGCGCGGCTGTCCCTTCAACCGGACAGCCGCGCTGCTGCTTGTTCCGCACGCGGATCGTTACTTTTCTTCAGCTGCAGTCTGCGCCTCTGCCGTTTTCTCCTTTTCCACCAAGGCCATACCGGCCAGAATGAGGAAGATGCCGGCGGCGCGCAGCAGACTGAACGTTCCGTAAAACACGTAATCGAGCGTCAGCGACATCCCCAGATTGCCTGCCAGCATGAGAATTGACGAAACGAGCGTGTTCGAGCGCAGCGTCCCGACGATCTGCAGAAGCTGCGCCAGCAGCCCGCAGATGCTTCCGAGATACACCCACCATGGGACGGATACAATATAGCCCCACGACAGCTCCTTCCCGTTTTTCAGCACGAGCATCAGCAGCAGCGACAGAACCGTCGCCTCCACATAGTTGATGAGCGCGCCGTTTGCCGTGCCGAACAGCTTTCCGGCGCGGACGTTCGTCATACGGTTGACGGAGTTGAAAAAGCCGTTGATCAAGGCGGTCAGATAATAGATCATTTAGCAGCCCTCCCTCAGTTCAGAACGACCAGAAGCACGCCCAGCAGCACCAGCGCGTACCCCGGCAACTGCCGCTTCCGGATGCGCGTGACTGGCATACCGAACAGGCCGAACCGGTCGATCAGCGCGGAGGAGACGAGCTGTCCGGCAGTCGAAAGCGCCATGAACGCGCTCGCGCCGACGTGTAGCGTGCACCAGCTGGACGAGGCGACGATGGCGATGCCCATCATGCCGACCAGATACACGTACCACGGCGCACCCGCGAACCGCAGCGTCTGCCGCTTTGCCAGCAGATATGCAAGCAGCAGCACGAGCGCGATCGCGTGCACAAAAAAGCAGATGCCGAACAGACTGAAATAATTGCCCATCTGGCCATTGAGCGAAACCATGACGCCCTGCAAAATACCGGCCAGAAGCAGCAGCCCGAGATACAGCAGAACAACCCCTTCTTTCTTATCGGTCTGTGCGTATCTTACCACGGAACCGCCGCGTTTTCCAGCCCTGTTTTCTGCCTTGACAGGCTGAATACACGCAGATATAATCACTGCATCAGAAAAACAGGAGGGGGACGCCATGGCAACGACAAAGGACTATCTGGATTTTGTCTGTACGCAGCTTGAGGGGATCCGGGGCGTCGACTATAAGCGGATGTTCGACGAATATCAGATCTACGTCAATGACAGGCCTGTCCTGCTGGTCTGCGACAACACGGTGTTCGTCAAGAATCACCCGGCGCTTGCGCACCTGCTGAACGAAGCGCCGGAGGGCCTTCCGTATCCGGGCGCGAAGCCGCAGAAAATTCTGGACGTGGAGGACCGTGCGCTGACCGCGCAGGTTCTGGAGATCCTGGAGCGCGTCACACCCGTCTCCAGACGCCGGGCGCAGAAGACCTACGGTACGCTTTAACATAATCCATAATTTGTATATTTTGCCTGTGCGCGTGATTGCAATTTCTTCGCGATTATGGTAAAATCAATTCCATTCCAATCTGGAGCACGGTTCATGATGAAGAAAACAAAGCTTATCCGCGGCGGCATCATGGCACTTTTTGTGCTGGCGGCGCTGCTGCTGGTCTATCTGGTGGTGCGGCAGACGATGCCGGATATCATTCCTCTGCTGCGCAGCGGCGACGAAGAGGCGCTGGAGGCGTATCTGAGCCGCGATATGTCGTTTACAGGCATTTTGTATATGGCGCTTTTGCAGATGGTACAGGTCTGGTCCATCGTCATTTCCGGCGTGATCGTCAATGTGGCCGCCGGCGTCGTCTATGGCGTCTGGCGCGCGTTCGCCATCTGCCTCGTCTCGTCCTCCCTTGCGCATGGCATCAGCTTTACGCTCTACCAGCGTCTGGGGAAGTACCTCGATAAGCTCCTGCCGGACAACAGCTCGGACAAACTCGACATCGTTGCGAAGTCTGAGCATCCGGCCTATATGGTCGTGACGCTCTGCTTCCTGCCGCTCATCCCGAACGGCTTTATTCCCATTGCCGCCAGCCGCTCCCGGCTGAAGCCGTGGGAATTTACGCTTGCCATGTTCTTCGGCAGCGCGTTCAGCACGCTGGTTTACTGTTGGCTGGGCAGCAATCTGATCCACGGCGACTGGATCGGTTCTGCTGTGCTGGTCGTGCTGATGCTGAGCATTGCGTTTTTGCTGTGGAAGTACCAGAAGCAGGTGCTGCATCTGGTCGGACAGCTTGTGGAAAAGAGGAAGCAAAGAAATGGAAACAAAAACGCTGACCTTTCGGAAAGCAGCCGCGTCTGACCTTGACGCCGTAACGGCGATCTATGACAGGCTCCACGCGCAGGAGGACGCGGGCCGCGTGACCATCGGCTGGGTCACGGGTGTATATCCGATCCGATTTGACGCCGAGCAGGCGCTTGCGCGCGGCGACTTGTACGTCTGCGAGTCAGAGGGCCGCGTCGCGGCCTCCGGCATTCTCAATCAGAGGCAGGTGGACGTCTACACGGAGGGCCGCTGGGCCTATGCGGCGGAGGACAGGGATGTTTTCGTCCTGCACACGCTGACCGTCGATCCCGACCTCTCCGGCCGGGGCATCGGCCGCGCGTTTGTGCAATTCTATGAGGATACGGCGAGAGCGCTGGGCTGCGCGGTACTGCGAATGGACACCAACGCAAAAAACGCCGCTGCGCGGCGTTTATATGCACATCTCGGCTATCGGGAAGCGGATATCGTGCCGTGCGCGTTCAACAGCATTCCGAATGTGCGGCTCGTGCTGCTCGAAAAGAAGCTATAATTTTTAATATGGAGGGCTGCGGAAATGGCAAGACCTGCATGGACAGCGCAATGCACGAACAGGAAGCTGATTGGGGAGCTGCTGCCGGTCCGGCGGCGGGAGAGCCACAAGGGTGATTACGGCAGAGTCCTTCTGCTCTGCGGCTCCGAGGGACTGACCGGCGCGGCAAGGCTTGCGGCAAAGGCCGCGCTCCGCACGGGCAGCGGCCTTGTGTATCTCGGCGTGCCGGAGAAAATCTATCCGATCATCGCCGCAGGCGCGGGGAGCGAGATCGTCTTTCCGCTCCCGTGCGACGAGGCAGGGCGGCTCTGCATGGCCGCGCTGCCTGCGATTACAGCGCGGCTTCCCGAAATAGACGCTGTGCTGCTCGGCCCCGGCCTTGGCCGCTCGGAGGAGCTGACGCGGCTGGTACAGGCCGTTCTTTCCGTCTGCCGCGCGCCGCTCGTTCTGGACGCGGACGGCATAAACGCCATTGCGCCGCATATAGATGTGTTGCGCGGATGTGCCTGTCCGGTCATACTCACGCCGCATGACGGCGAGTTCCTGCGGCTGGGCGGCGACCCCAAAGCAGCCGACCGGACGCAGGAGGCAATGTGCCTCGCAAACCGGACGCATGCCGTCCTCCTGCTCAAGGGCAGCCGGACGGTCATTACCGACGGCTTGAATGTTTATGTAAACCATACAGGAAACCCCGGCCTCGCGGCCGGCGGCAGCGGCGACGTGCTCGCCGGGATGCTCGCGTCGCTTCTGGGTCAGCATATCATGCCGCTGGAGGCTGCCGCCGCAGCCGCATGGCTGCACGGCTCCGCCGCCGACCTTGCGGCGCAGGAGCTGGGGGAGTATGGTATGGTGCCGGAGGATCTGCTGCTGCGCATTCCGCGACTTCTGCCATAAGGGTGATATTTGTTGCGAAAAAAACTGGCGCTTCTTCTCTGCACATTTCCAATGCTCCTGTCGGCTTGCTCGGCCAAGAGCCCGGCCCAGCCGCCGCTGACGTTCCGCACAGCGCTTCTGCAGTCCGGCGGCTGCTCGTTCACCGCCGCCATTACGGCGGACTACGGCGAGAGCGCCGCGTCCTTCACGCTGGACTGCGTATTCTCGCCTGAAACAGGCGCATCCGTCACTGTGACGGAGCCGGAGTCGATCACGGGCATTCAGGCGCAGGTCAAGGATACTGCAGCGTCCGTTTCCTATGACGGGATGCAGCTCGGCCTTGGCTCGCTGGCAAATGGAAATCTTGCGCCGCTGGCCGCGCCCTATGTTCTGGGGCAGTGCTGGGCGGGGGAGTACATCGACGCGACCGGCACGGAGGACGGCCTTCTGCGCACGACCTATCGGATGGGCTACGAGGAAAAGGAGCTCGTCGTCGACACATGGTTTTCGCAGGAGCCGCTTACACCTGTCCGCGCGGAGCTGAGCTTTGAGGGCCGGATGGTACTGCGCGCGGATATCTCCGCGTTTTCGATGAAATCAACAGAGGAATAGATATGAAGACACTCAAAAGAACCTGGGCGGATATCTCGCTCGACAATCTGGAATACAATTACCGCTCCATCCGGGCGCATCTGCCGTCCGGTACGCGCTTTCTCGGCGTGATGAAGGCCGATGCCTACGGCCACGGGGCCGTGCCGGTCAGCCGGGCGCTGGCCGATCTCGGCGCGGAATATCTGGCCGTGTCCAATCTGGAGGAGGCCGTGCAGATCCGGCGCGGCGAGGTGCGCCTGCCGATTCTGATCCTGGGCTATACGCCGCCGGAGTACGCCGCGAATATGATCTTCCTCGATATCACGCAGGAGGTGCATTCGCTGGCCTACGCGCAGGAGCTGAACGAGGCGCTGGCCGGGACGAACTACATCCTGAACGTGCACCTGAAGCTCGATACCGGCATGACGCGCATCGGATTTTTTGCCTATGACAACGACCGGACGCTGGACGAGCTGAAGCAGGCTGCGGCGCTGCCGCACCTGCACATTGAGGGTGTTTTCATGCACTTCTGCGTCGCCGACAGCCGGGCGGAGGAAGACGTTTCGTTTACAAAACTGCAATACAAGCGTTTCATGGATATGCTCAGCGCCATGGAGGGCGTCGGCATCCGGCCGGAGATCCGGCACTGCTGCAATTCCGGTGCGGCGATCCTGTACCCGGAATTCGCGCTCGACATGGTGCGCCCCGGCATCATCACCTACGGCAACGCGCCGTCGGAGGAGCTGGAGGGCGCGATCAGCCTGCGGCCCATGATGTCGCTGCATTCCATGATCGCGCAGGTGCGCACCGTACCTGCCGGGACGGATATCAGCTACGGACGGCTTTACAGAACGACGCATGATACCCGCGTCGCCGTCCTGCCCATCGGCTACGCCGACGGCCTGAGCCGCCTTCTGACCGGAAAGGCAAGCTTTTATCTGCAAGGGAAGCTGGTTCCTGTTATCGGGAGAATCTGTATGGACATGTGCATGCTGGACGTTTCGGAAGTGCCGGACGCGAAGCCCGGCGATATCGTCACGATCTTCGGCTATGACGACGACGGCACGCTCGTGCCGTGCGAGCGCCTTGCCGCCGCGCAGGGGACGATCAACTATGAGCTGCTCTGCCAGATCAGCAAGCGCATCCCGCGCATTTGCCACCGCGGCACGGAGACATCGCAGATACTTCAATATATCGTCTGAAAATCCGCCATTTTTCGCCGCTTTCTGCATAGTATGAAGTGGAAGCATCCGAATGTGAAAAGAAAGCGAGGTTCCTCTGTTTATTTTTGACCTCTGCGTGGGAGAATAGAAACAGCGGCGCGAAACGCGCGCGTACTTTTTCCGCGGAGTGTGAAGCAAATGGATACGAACGTCAAACGCGGCGACATTTTCTACGCCGACCTGAGCCCGGTCGTGGGCAGCGAGCAGGGCGGGTGTCGGCCTGTGCTCATCGTGCAGAACGACACCGGCAACAAGCATTCGCCGACAGTCATCGCCGCCGCCATTACCAGCCAGACCGGCAAGGCGCGCCTGCCGACGCACATTTCGCTGACCGGCCACGACGTGGGACTCACGAAGGACTCCGTCATTCTGCTTGAGCAGATCCGAACCATTGATAAGCGCCGCCTGCGTGAGCATACCGGCCACGCGGACCGCAGCGTCATGGAGCAGGTCGATTCCGCTCTTGCCGTCAGCTTCGGGCTTCAGGGCAGCTGAGCCGCCGCATGGAATATGGAAAGCACCTCCTGCATATCGTTTGCAGGAGGTGTTTTTATGCTTTCATATCCGATCACCGGCGTCCGCGAGGGGACGCTTCAGGCCGAGCGGGACGGCCTGTATTGGAACGTCAGCGCCGTATGCAGCAAGGACTGGGACTTTCCCATCCGTCTGATCGCCGAGACGGGCGGCGCCCGCACCGTTCTGGGCGTCCCGCAGCCGGAGCCGGACGGCCTCCGGCTGCGGGCAAGGCTCTCCAACCGGAGCTGCCCGTTTTCCGGGCAGACACGCATCCTGACCGACCAGACGCCGGAGCCTGAACCGGAACCCGCACCGGCGGAACCGGAGCTGCTCCCGTTCGAGCCGGAGAAGCCCTTTGAGCGCATTTCGGAGTTTTCCGTCATGAACGTTGCAGAACAGGGCGGAAAACCATACTGGAAAGTCCCCGGCTGACCAAAAAGGCTTCCCTTGTGCCAAAGGGAAGCCTTTGTCTGCCTCGTGTCAAATTGTCCAAAACAGCAGCAAATATTCAATATAAGATGTATATATCAACGATTATGATGAATATAATATTTTTTACTTGCATATTCATGCATAATGATGTATATTATAGCAAACAAAGCGCGATGGGCAGCATGGGAGGGGTTCTGCATGAAAAAGGTATTTATCGACGGCAGCGCCGGGACGACCGGGCTTCGTATTTTTGACCGTCTGCATGGACGAACGGACATTCAGCTTCTGACGCTCCCGGAATCGGAGCGCAAGCTGGAGTCCAGCCGAAAAAGGCTGCTCAACGAGGCGGACGTCGTGTTTCTGTGCCTGCCGGACGATGCGGCGCGCGAGGCCGCGTCATGGGTCGAAAATCCCGATACCGTCGTGCTCGACACGTCCACCGCGCACCGGACGGCGCCCGGCTGGTGCTACGGCTTCCCGGAGCTTTCTCCCGTGCAGGAGGCAAGACTGCGGCAGGCAAAGCGCATTGCCGTTCCCGGCTGCCACGCCAGCGGCTTTATCGCGCTGGTCTATCCGCTCATTTCCGCCGGACTGCTTGCGCCGGATGTGCTTCTGAGCTGCTATTCGCTGACCGGCTATTCCGGCGGCGGCAAAAAGATGATCGCGGAATACCGCGCGCCGGAGCGAAGTCCTCTCCTGAACGCGCCGCGCCAGTACGCGCTCGGCCAGACGCACAAGCACCTGAAGGAAATGAAGGCTGTCACTGGTCTTGCAAGCGAGCCGGTCTTCTGTCCGGTCGTCGCGGATTTCTACAGCGGTATGCAGGTGACGGTTCCGCTGTTTGCGGGCTGGCTGAAGCCGGGCGCAGGCATGGAGGAGGTAAAAAACGCCTACAAGGCGCTCTATACCGGCCCGGTCGTCTCCTATACGGACGCGGCGGATGAGGGCGGCTTCCTGTCCGCTGCCGCACAGTCCGGTCTGGACAGCATGAAGATCACGGTCGCGGGCAACGAGCAGCGGATGCTCCTGCTGGCCGTCTATGACAATCTCGGCAAGGGCGCGTCCGGCGCTGCAGTCGAGTGTATGAATTTGGTGACCGGCGCGGAAAAAACGCTGGGTCTGGAACTGTAACAGGGAGGAACCACAAATGAAACAGATCGCAGGCGGCGTGTGCGCCGCGACAGGCTTTTCGGCCTCCGGTGTCCACTGCGGCATCCGGAAGAATAAAACAAAGCGCGATCTCGCGCTGATCTATTCCAGCGTCCCGGCCAGCGCAGCCGCCGTCTATACGACCAATCTGGTCAAGGGCGCGCCGCTCGTCGTGACGAAGCAGCATCTGGCCGACGGCAAGGCGCAGGCCATCATCTGCAACAGCGGCAACGCCAACACCTGCAACGCCAACGGCGTTGCAATCGCCGAGCAGATGAGCGAGCTTCTGGGGCAGGCGCTGCATATTAGCCCGTCCGACGTTGTGGTCGCGTCTACCGGCGTGATCGGCCAGCCGCTCGACATCGCGCCCATCGCCGCCGGAATCCCGGAACTGGTCAAATGCCTCGGCCCGCACTCCGACGAGGCTGCCGAGGGCATCATGACCACCGACACCAGGCGCAAGGAGATCGCCGTCAGCTTCACCGCCGGCGGGAAGGAATGCAAGATCGGCGGCATCTGCAAAGGCTCCGGCATGATCCACCCCAACATGGCGACCATGCTCGTCTTCATCACGACCGACTGCGCCATTTCTCCCGCCATGCTCCAAAAGGCGCTTTCAACGGATATCGCCAACACCTTCAACATGGTCTCCGTCGACGGCGACACGTCTACGAACGACATGGTGACAGTCCTGGCCAACGGCCTTGCGGGCAATGCGGAGATCACCGAAGAGGGCGCGGATTTCACCGCGTTCATGCAGGCGCTCAATACCGTGACCGTCTATCTCTGCCGCTGCATCGCGGGCGACGGCGAGGGCGCGACAAAGCTGCTCGAATGCAAGGTCTCCGGCGCGGAAACGCTGGACATTGCCAAAACCGTCGCCAAGAGCGTCATCTGCTCGTCCCTGACCAAGGCCGCCATGTTCGGAGCCGACGCAAACTGGGGCCGCGTCCTGTGCGCCATCGGCTATTCCGGCGCGCCGGTCGACGTGAACAAAATCGACGTGCAGTTTGCGTCCAAGGCTGGAACCATTCTGGTCTGCGAAAACGGCGCGGGCGTTGACTTCTCCGAGGAGCAGGCCAAAAAAATTCTGCTTGAGCACGAGATCGAAATTCTGATCGACCTCAAATCCGGCAGCGCAGCCTCCACAGCCTGGGGCTGCGACCTAACCTATGACTATGTAAAGATCAACGGCGATTACCGGACGTAACAGGGGGGAGCGGCATGGATATCACAAATGCACAGCGGGCCAGGGTTCTGGTTCACGCGCTGCCGTATATTCAGGATTACAGCGGCAAGATCGTCGTCGTCAAATACGGCGGCAACGCCATGATCTCCGAGCACCTGAAGGATTCCGTCATCCGCGATATCTGCCTGCTGCAGCTCATCGGCGTGAAGGTCGTGCTGGTACACGGCGGCGGACCGGAGATCACCGAAATGCTCGGCAAAATGGGGAAGGAAAGCAAATTTGTCGACGGCGTACGCGTCACGGACGAGGAAGCCGTCGGCGTGGCGCTCATGGTGCTGGCGGGCAAGATCAACAAGACGCTCGTGAATCTGATTGAGCTTAAGGGCGGCAGCGCCATCGGCCTGTCTGGCCTTGACGGGCATATGCTCGAGGCGAAGATCAAAAAGCCGGAGCTTGGCTACGTCGGCGAGATCACGAACGTGAATGTCAAGCCCATTCTGGACGTGCTCGACAAGGGCTATATCCCGGTCGTGTCCACGGTCGGCTATGACGATGCGGGCAATATCTACAACATCAACGCCGATACCGCCGCCGCACGCATTGCGGGCGGACTTGGCGCGGAGAGTCTCATCGCCATGACGGATATCGCCGGGATTCTCAAGGACAAGGACGATCCGTCGACGCTCATCTCGTCCATCAGGGTCGATGAACTGCCGGGGCTTGTTTCCAGCGGCGTCATTCAGGGCGGCATGATCCCGAAGGCGGAATGCTGCCGCAGCGCCATCGAATGGGGCGTGAACCGCGTGTTCATCATCGACGGCCGCGTTCCGCACGCCATTCTGATCGAAATGCTGACAAATGAAGGCATCGGCACAATGTTCACCAGATAGGAGGAACGAACATGGATACACAAAAGCTTGACCAGACCTATATTGCGAACACCTACGCGCGCTTCCCCGTGACAATTGTAAAGGGCAAGGGTTCGCTCGTCTGGGACGATACGGGCAAGGAATATATCGACCTGTCGACCGGCATTGCCGTTGATATCTTCGGCGTGGCGGACGAGGAATGGATGGCCGCCGTCACCAAGCAGCTCGGCACGCTCCAGCATATTTCGAATCTCTATTATACGGAGCCATGCGTAAAGCTTGCGCAGATGCTCTGCGAAAAGACCGGCATGAAGAAGGTCTTCTTCGGCAATTCCGGCGCGGAGGCGAACGAGTGCGCCATCAAGGCCGCCCGGAAGTGGTCGGAGGAGAAAAAGGGCAAGGACTATTCCACCATCATCACCCTGAAAAACAGCTTCCATGGCCGCACAATCACTACCCTGGCCGCGACCGGTCAGGACGTGTTCCACCACGATTTTACCCCGCTGACCGAGGGCTTCGTCTACGCCGAGCCGAACGATCTGGCTGACCTTGAGCAGCTGATCAAGGCCAACAAGTGCACCGCCGTTATGATGGAGGTCGTGCAGGGCGAGGGCGGCGTCATGCCGCTGGACGAGGCGTATGTCAAGGGCGCGGCGAAGCTGTGCGAACAATATGATCTGCTTCTCATCTGCGACGAGGTGCAGGTCGGCAATGGCCGCAGCGGAAAGCTGTACGGCTATATGCACTACGGCGTGCAGCCCGATATCGTCTCCACGGCCAAGGGCCTTGCGGGCGGCCTGCCGCTCGGCGCGACGCTGCTGGGCGAAAAGGTGCAGGATGTGCTTTCCGCCGGAACGCACGGCTCGACCTTCGGCGGCAACCCCGTCTGCTGCGCAGGCGCAATCAACGTCCTGAGCCGTCTGGACGAGAAGATGCTTGAAGGCGTAGAAGAACGCTCTGCGTATATCAAACAGGAATTGGCCGGCGCGAAGGGCGTGCTCGGTGTGTCCGGCCTCGGCCTGATGCTCGGCATCCAGACGGAGAAAAACGCGTCCGACATCATCGCCGCCTGCCGCGAAAAGGGCGTGCTGGTCATCAAGGCCAAGGACAAGCTCCGCCTCCTGCCCGCCCTCAATATCCCGATGGAGCAGCTGCAAAAGGCCGTCGCCGTCATCAAGGAATGCTGCGCGGAATAAGGCTTCTCTGAAAAGGGAGCTGGCGCGAAGCGCCTGAGGGGCAGCAGCAGGAAGCTGTGAGAAGTGAAAGTCTTCCGGCAAATTCGTATGCACTTCCATACTTCAGCGTAGGGGTCGATGCCCATCTTCGGCGCTAAGAGCCGCGCAAAGCGCGGTTGCGCCTCGAAACTATCCTGCGGGCATCGCATCGGCCCAGCAGAACGCACAGGTTTTACGGAGGTTTCCGGCGAATTCGCAATTTCCCAATGGGCCGACAGAGTCGTCGGCCCCTACAACGCCCATTCGCACTCCCTGTAGTGGCGGACGACTCTGTCCGCCCGCCAGAATAGACCGGTATTATGGTGGTCTTCGGCAAATTCGCAACTTCCTCACGGGCCGATGTGTACCGGCAAGCGGCAGACCCACATCCGTAACGCTCCTTCGTCGCGAACGGCTGTGACCGGCATCGGCCCCTACAAGCGGATCTCCAATATTTCTCAGTATAACGCACAAAACAGGCACAGCCCCCAAAAGGCCGTGCCTGTTCCTTTTACCGACATAAGCCCGCTGCGGACCGCTCAGCGCACCAGCATCGTGTCCAGATCCAGCGTAAACGCCTCGCTTCCACCGTCCGGCAACCCGGAGATCGTCAGCCGCATCTCATGCTCTGTCATGGAGACCGACCAGACGGTGTCATAGCTCCACAGCCCGAGAGGGGAAAGCTCGCGGTAATGCCCGTCCAGATAGTTCGCAAAGCACTCGAAGGGGATCTTCTGATAGACGCTGCTGAGCAGCGCATTGTACGTGTATGTTCTGACATCCTCCGGCGCGTCGTCTCCGACAGATGCCTGATAGCAGCGGAACCGCGTGTCGCTGACAAGTCCTGTCTCTCCGTGATAGATCAGCTCGTCCAAGACCTCATCCTGCGCGTCGGGGCGATAGATGGTCAGGCATGCCACCGTATCGCTCAGCCGCTCGGCTGTCCAGCGCGATTCTGCGTCGAATGCGCCGCGCACCTCCAGCTCATCAAACTTGTCCAGCAGATAGGCGCAGAACGCGGCTTGCTCGCTGTCCGAAAGAACCGATGCGCCCGCTTGCTCCACGGGCGTCTTCAGCTGTTCGTCCGCTGGTTCCGCGTCATCGACCCGCGCCGCGATAAGCGCCTCCGGCGGTTCGACCTCCGAGGCAGGCGTTTCCTGCGGAACGCTGTCCATCATGGTACACCCCGCCGCAAGCGCGGCGATCAGCACCGCGGCAAGCGCCGGTATTACCGGCTTCATGAACGCACGGATGCGCGCCCAGGGCTGCTCCGTCACGGCCCGCACCGTGTCTTCCAGATCAAGCTTCTTTTCCATGCGTACCGCCTCCTTTGGTTCTGTTTGTAATCTCAGGATACCATGGCTGTTTATGTGTGTCAAGGGCGTTATTTTGCGGGTTTTCCCAACTGATAGAAAGCCACGGCACTGGCTGCGGCGACGTTCAGCGAGTCGACGCCGTGGTGCATGGGGATGCGAACGGTATAGTCGCAGGCGGCGATCGTCGCGTCTGCAAGCCCGTCGCCCTCCGTGCCCATCACGACGGCGAGCTTCCGCTCGGCTGCGAGGCGCGGATCGTCCAGCCGGACGGAATCGTCCCGCAGCGCCATGGCCGCCGTGCGGAAGCCGAGCGTGTGCAGAAGCTCTGTCCAGCCCTCCGGCAGATAGGCCCACGGCACCTGAAAAACCGTGCCCATGCTCACGCGCACCGCGCGTCGGTATAATGGGTCGCTGCCCGCGCTCGTCAGCAGCACCGCGTCCATGCCAAGCGCTGCCGCGGAGCGGAAGATCGCGCCGAGGTTCGTGGGGTTCATCACGTTTTCCAGCACCGCCACGCGCGACGCGTCCTGCAGCAGCACTGCCGGGTCGCGCAGCTTCGGCCTGCGCATCGCACAGAGCATCCCGCGCGTGAGATGAAAGCCCGTCAGCTGCGTCAGAACGTCCAGCTCCGCCGCGTAGACCGGCACGTCCGGGCACCGCGCCAGCAGCGCCGCGCCCTTGCCCTCAATATGCTTCTGCTCCATCAGAAACGACACCGGCGCGCAGCCCGCGTCCAGCGCCCGGCCGATGACCAGCGGGCTTTCGGCCACGAACAGCGCGTTTTCCGGGTCGGCGCGGTTCACCAGCTGGTTTTCCGTCAGCCGCGCGTAAACATCCAGCTCCGGCGCGTTAAAATCGGTGATCTGATGAATTTCCATGTTTTTTCGTCCCTTTTCGTCAGAATAGCTGTATTATAGCATTGACAAGCGGAGGCCGCAACTTTTATAATCGCATCGAATACAGATAAAGCGAGGATCAGACCATGTATCAGCTTGCAATTTTTGACCTGGACGGGACGCTGCTCGACACGCTGGCCGATCTGCGGCAGGGACTGAATTATGCGCTTTCCACGCAGGGCTTTGCGCCCAGAACGCTTCCGGAGGTGCGCGCGTTTGTCGGCAACGGCATCCGGAAGCTGATCGAGCGCGCCGTCCCCGCAGGCACGGACGAGGCGCAGATCGAAGCGGTCTTCGAGGCATTCAATCCCTATTACGCCGTCCACTGCGCGGATTTTACAACGCCCTATCCCGGCATTTCGGAGCTGCTGCGGCAGCTGCAGGCGGACGGCGTCGTGTCCGCCGTCGTGTCCAACAAGCCGGATTATGCCGTGAAAACGCTCTCCGCGCAATATTTCCCGGGACTTCTGGCCGAAAGCGCGGGCGCGAAGGACGGCGTGCGAAAAAAGCCCTGCCCGGACGCCGTGTTCGAGGTCGTCCGGCAGCTGGGAGCCGAGGCGCTGCGCGCCGTCTACATCGGCGACTCCGAGGTCGACGTGGCCACGGCCCGGAACGCGGGCCTGCCCTGCATTTCAGTCAGCTGGGGCTTCCGCGACCGGGATGTGCTCGTCAACGCGGGAGCCGAAACCATCTGTGACAGTATGGACGCGCTCTACCGTGCGCTGCGGGAGGGCTGAGGCGCGCATGGAGCGGAAAAATAACTACGAGATCCAGGCCGGACAGGCGCGGAAGCTGTTCTGCGCGCACGATCTGGACGCGGTCGCCCGTGCGCACGGATTGCGGACGGACGGGGATTTTTTATATCTGCGCCTGCTCAGTGAGGACTACCGTGTCAGCCGTGCAGACGGATATATCGCGCGCCGGGACTCCGGCGCGTGGCTCCCGGCGGACGGGTTTGACGAGACGCTCACGATCTTCGACCTGCTCTGCGACGCGAAGCCGGGCCGCAGAGCGGCAGGGGCGTGGAAAACGACGCTGGATTTCGGCGGACAGGTCCACCGGGGCCTGATGGAGCCGAATCGCGCGGACGCGCTGGAGCTGCTGTACGACCGGCGGCCGGAGCTGCTGGAGCGCGCCTGCCTGCGCCTCGGCGGCACGCCGATGGCGGGCGCGGATGTGAGCTTTTCGCTGCCGTTTTTCGAGGAGCTTCGCATTGCCGTCCAGTTCTGGCACGGCGACGACGAATTTGCGCCCCGCCTGCGCGTCCTGTGGGACGCGAACGCGGATCAGTATCTGCGCTATGAGACGATGTATTATGCCATCGGCCTGCTCAAATCCCGCCTGCGGGCATATGGCGGGGAATAAAAAGCAGCGTATATGCAGTCCTTGCATACACGCCGGTTCCCATGTATAATGAAGCAAACAAAAAAAGAGGTACTGCCATGCTTGATTCCTATCTTTCCACGCTCTGCCAATACGCCGTGCGCACGGGGCTGATCCAGACGGACGATGTGGTCTGCTGCCGCAACGCGCTGCTGGAAGCGCTTGCGCTTGATTCCTTTGACGAGGCTGCCGCGCCTGCGGAGGCGCCGCTTGCCGAGCTTTTGCAGACTTTGACGGATGACGCCGTTTCGCGCGGCGTGTGCCCGGACAATCAGACCGCGCGCGATCTGTTCGACACGAAGCTCATGGGCGTCCTCACGCCCCGACCGCATGAGGTCCGCACCAGCTTCCGCACGCTCTATGAAGTCTCCCCGCGCGAAGCGACCGACTGGTTCTACCGCTTCAGCCAGGATACCAACTATATCCGCCGCGACCGCATCGCGAAGGATAAGAAGTGGACGTATACCTGCGAATACGGAACGCTTGACATCACCATCAACCTGTCCAAGCCCGAAAAGGACCCGCGCGCCATCGCTGCTGCCAAAAACGCGCCGCAGTCCGGCTACCCCAAATGTGCCCTGTGCGCGGAAAACGAAGGCTACGCGGGCCGCATGAACCACCCGGCCCGGCAGAACCACCGCATCATTCCGCTGCAGCTGGACGGCGGCGACTGGTACCTGCAATACTCTCCGTATGTCTATTACAACGAGCACTGCATCGTCCTGAACGCGGCGCACACGCCCATGCGCGTCTCCGGCGCGACGTTCCGGCGGCTGCTGGATTTTACGAAGCAGTTCCCGCACTATTTCCTCGGCTCCAACGCCGATCTGCCCATCGTCGGCGGCTCGATTCTGAGCCACGACCATTTTCAGGGCGGACACTATACCTTCGCCATGGAAAAAGCGCCGGTCGAGCTGCCGGTCACGTTTGCGGGCTTCGAGGATGTCCGTGCCGGGATCGTCAAATGGCCTATGTCCGTGCTGCGCCTGACCGGCTCAGACCCTGACCGGCTGTGTGCACTGGCGGATAAAATCCTTGCCGCGTGGCGCGGCTATACGGACGAAGCCGCCATGATCTTCGCCGAAACGGACGGCGTTCCGCACAACACCATCACGCCCATCGCCCGCCGCCGGGAAGATGCGTTTGAGCTTGACCTCGTCCTGCGCAACAATCTGACGACGGCGGAGCATCCGCTGGGCCTGTACCATCCGCACGAGGCGCTGCACCACATCAAAAAGGAAAACATCGGCCTGATCGAGGTCATGGGCCTCGCCGTTCTGCCGTCCCGGCTGGACAGAGAGCTTGCGCTTTTGACAGACGCGATCTTGCAGAACCGCGACCTGCGCGCCGACGAGACGCTGCAGAAGCACGCGGGCTGGGCGGAGGAGCTGAAGACGCGGCACGCGTTCACGCCGGAAAACGCAGAGGAAATCCTGCGGCAGGAGGTCGGCGCAGTCTTCATGCAGGTGCTGGAGGACGCAGGCGTCTACAAATGCACCCCGGAGGGTCGCCGGGCCTTCCTCCGGTTCGTACAGAGCGTATAAAGCAAATAAAAGCGCCTTCTCTGCGGAGGGGGCGCTTTTGCTGTGCCAAGTGCGCAGGCACGTTCGAATTGCCGGAGCTTTTGAAAAGAGGGATTGACAAATTAGAGGCATTGAACTGCAATTCATAGCACAGTTATGAAACGATGTTATGAATGAAATGGAGGCGGCGGTATGGCCAAACAGATCGAAGGGGTTTCCGAGCGGATCTTGAGCGGCACCAGAGCGGAATTTCTGGATAAGGGCTAATCTTCATAAATCTTTAACATTCTTCCGCTTGTTTTTTCGCTTGATTTCGGGTACTATTTTCTTTACTAATGAATGGAGTATTTGGCTATGAAGGAAAAGAACCGTCAGAGGCGGCTGCGGCTGGTCGCGGAGGCGAAGAAGAAGCCTGCTGTGTTTACCGTCTATATCATTCTGCGTCTGATCGTCGTGGCGATCCTCGTCTCGTCGATTCTGCGCGGCGAATATGAAAACGCGGCGATCTGCCTGCTGGTGCTGTTTTTGTTCCTGCTGCCGCTGTTTGTGCAGAAAAACTTCGGCATCGAGCTGCCGGGCACGCTGGAGATCATCATTCTGGTGTTCATCTTCGCGTCGGAAATTCTGGGCGAACTGGGCTGCTTTTTCATCAATGTTCCAAACTGGGATTCCATTCTGCACACGACGACGGGCTTTTTGTGCGCGGCATTTGGCTTCGCGCTCATTGATATCCTGAACCGCAACGACAAGATCAAGTTCCAGCTGTCTCCCATTTATGTGGCGCTCGTTGCGTTCTGCTTCTCAATGACCATCGGCGTTCTGTGGGAGTTTTTTGAATTCGGCATGGACAGGCTGTTCCACATGGACATGCAGAAGGACACGATCATAAGCTCGATCACCTCCGTCATGCTCGACCCGACGAACAGGAACATCCCCATCACCATCGACAATATCACCTCCGTTGCCGTCAACGGGCAGGATCTGGGCTTCAACGGCTATCTCGATATCGGCCTGTATGACACGATGGAGGATTTGTTCGTCAACTTCATCGGCGCGCTGACGTTCAGCGTATTCGGCTATTTCTATATCAAGCACCGCGGCAAGGGCCGCATCGCAAAAGCATTTATCCCCACTATCACGGAAAATAAGAAGGAGTCAGACCATGCACAGTCGTCCGAACAGGCAGTGGAAGATCGGGACAGTTGAAAATTGCCGCCACCACTGGTATCTTCTGATCTGGATCGTCTATTTCGTTCTGTTTTATATTGCCGAGCACGTTGTAACCGACCACTACTGGGTGTCCTATCTGCCGCTCGACGACAAGATCCCATTCTGCCGGTATTTTATCATTCCCTACTGTATGTGGCACCCGCTGCTGTTTGCCATGACGCTGTACCTCATGTGGTACGACGTGCCCGCGTTCAAGCGGTTCATGGTGTATATCGGCCTTGGCTTCGGCGGCTCGATCCTGTTCTGCCTGATCTTCCCGAACGGACAGGATCTGCGCCCGACGGAATTCGCGCAGCACGATTTCTTCATCTGGCTCGTGCAGCGCATTTATACCGCCGACACCAACACCAACGTGCTGCCCAGTATGCACGTCATCGGCTGCGCGGCGCTGACGCTGGCCTGCTTTGATTCGGAGCCGCTCTGCAGGCGGCACTTGCAGTGGGTCGCGCTGCCGCTGGGGCTGCTGATCTGCGCGTCGACGGTGCTCGTCAAGCAGCACTCGATCCTCGACGTGTTTGTCGCCATCCCGGTCAGCGCGGTACTGTATTTCATCGTGTACCACAGAGCGTTCCGCAAAAAGCGGAAACACGCATGAATTTTCTGAAAAAAGCGCGGAAAACCGCGCTTTTTTCTTGACTTTCCCATGTAAGCATGAGATATTAACAATATTTCACTGAAAAGGCTGTGTTGGAATTATGAGCATCCTGGAAATTCTTCTGCTGGGCATCGGACTGTCGATGGACGCGTTTGCGGTGTCGATCTGTAAGGGCCTTTCGACGAAAAAGCTGCAATTCAAGCACTATTTGATCATCGGCGCATGGTTCGGCGGCTTTCAGGCGCTGATGCCGACCATCGGCTATTTTCTTGGCTCGACGTTCGAGCAGTACATCACAGCCTTTGACCATTGGGTCGCGTTCGTGCTGCTGGCCGCTATCGGCGCGAACATGATCAAGGAGAGCTTCTCCAGGGAGGAATCTGAAACAAGCGCCTCGTTTGCGTTCAAAACAATGCTGCTGATGGCGCTGGCCACGAGCATCGACGCGCTGGCTGTCGGCATCACGTTTGCGCTGCTGCCGGACGTCAATGTGCCGCTGGCCGTCTGTCTGATCGGCATCACCACGTTTCTCTGTTCCGCCGCCGGTCTTCGGGTCGGCAACCTCTTCGGCCTGCGCTACAAGGCGAAGGCCGAGCTGGCAGGCGGCATCATCCTGATTCTGATCGGCCTGAAGATTTTGCTTGAGCATCTGGGCGTGATCAGCTTCTGAAGCTTCTCTCCGGCAGGGCCTCCTGCCGGAGATTTTTGCAGAATCAAAAACGCTTCGGGCATTTTTCGTGTCCCGAAGCGTTTTTTGATGTATTTGGTCTTTATTTTGCGTAGATCAGTCCGACCAGCCAGTTCAGCGTTTTGGCCGGGAGGATTTTGACGAGGAAGCAGAAGAATTTGTATTGCAGGCCGATGGTATTGATGGGCCGGACGCTCTTTTTGTCCGCGACGTGCGCAATAAATGTGCCCGCCTTTTCCGGGGCCATGCCGTTCTGCTCGTCGCGCTCCATGCCCGCGACAGAGCGCGCGATGCGCCCGCCGTAGATGTCGTCCCCCTCCGGGTTCTTTTCCCGCGCGGCGGTGAAGCCCGTGCGGATATCGCCCGGCTGGACACAGCAGACCTGAATGCCGAAGGGCTTGACCTCGTTCGCGAGCGCCATGGTATAGGAGTTGATGGCGGCCTTGCTGGCCGAATAATAGGTCTGGAACGGGATGGGGATCGCGCCTGCGACGGAGCTCAGGTTCACAATGCGGCCATGGCACTGCCGCCGCATCACCGGCAGCACCTGCCGGTTCATGCGCACCATACCGAAGAAGTTCACGTCCAACTGGTGCTGCGCGTCCTCCGTCTTCGTGAATTCGACCGCGCCGGAAATGCCGAAGCCCGCGTTGTTGATGAGCACGTCAATGTGGTCTTCCTGCTTTAAAATTTCCTGCACGGCTGCGGCAAGCGTCTCTTCCTTTGTGACGTCGGCCATGATGTGCTTCATGCCGGGCGCGCCCTCGGCTCGTCTGGACAGCTCATAGACCGTGTAGCCCTTTTCAAGCATCGCCTGCGCCGTGCACAGGCCGATGCCGGACGTGCCGCCGGTGATGACGCATACCTTTTTTACGGGCGTCACAGGTCATACCCCCTTAAAACATCGGCGATCACGCCCACAGCCTCGTCGATCAGCGCATGGGTGTGCGTGGCCATCAGGCTCGTGCGCAGCAGGCACTCATGCGGAGCCGCCGCGGGCGGCAGGGAGGAATTGACGTAGACCCCGCGCTCATACAGCTCCTTCGCGATGGTGAGCGTCGGGATCGGCTCGTAGGTATAGATCGGGATGATGGGAATGCAATCGCCGTTGGACGGGCGCATTTTGATGTTCCGCTCGTTCAGAAGACCGCGCATATAAAGCGCATTTTCCTGCAGCTTCGTCACCAGCTCCGGGTGCGCTTCCAGCTCGCGGAGCGCGGCAAGCGCCGCAGCGGCGTTCGCGGGCGGGATGGACGCGGAGAAGATGAACGGGCGGGAGCTGTGGCGCACGAAGTCGGCTACGCGGCTGCTGGAGGCCATATAGCCGCCGAGGGAAGCAAGCGACTTGGAGAACGTGCCCATGTAGATATCGACATGGTCTTCAAGGCCATAATAGCTGGCTGTGCCGCGGCCGCCCTCGCCGATGACGCCGAGGCCGTGCGCGTCGTCGACCATGACGCGTGCGCCGTATTTCTGCGCCAGCGCGCAGATCTCGGGCAGGTTGGCAATGTCGCCGCCCATGGAGAACACGCCGTCGGTCACGATCAGGCAGCCCGCCGTCTCCGGCACCTTCTGGAGCTTCTTTTCAAGGTCTGCCATATCGTTGTGCTGGTAGCGCAGCATCTTGCCGTAGGACAGCTTGCAGCCGTCATAGAGGCTGGCATGGTTCTCACGGTCCATGATGACATAGTCATGCAGGCCGACAATGGCGCTGATGATGCCGAGATTGGACTGGAAGCCCGTCGAGAAGGTCACGACGGCGTCCTTGCGCAGAAATTTTGCCAGCTCGTCCTCCAGCTCCAGATGCAGCTTGAGCGTGCCGTTCAGAAACCGCGAGCCGGAGCAGCCGGAGCCGAGCGTCTCATAGGCGTGCATACCGGCTTTGACGACTGCTTCGTTCGTCGTCAGGCCGAGATAGTTGTTGGAGCCGAGCATGATGCGGCGCTTGCCCTCCATAATGACCTCGGTATCCTGCCGGGATTCGAGCGCGTGGAAATAGGGATAGATGCCCAGATCCCGGACCTCATCCTGAATATAGCGCTGATTGCATTTTTCGAAAATATCCATAGTGTCCTCCTTCGTTACAGAAGCGTACCGAGCGCCAGCAGCACGCGTTCTGCGCTGCAAAGCTCCTCGGGCGTGAACTGCGCGGAGAGCGCAGCGACCTTTTTCTGCATTTCTTCTTCATTTTCATCAAAATAACCGGAAAACTTCTCCGAGGTCGTCAGCACGATCTCGCGCCGGTCGTGCGCCTGTACTGTCTTATGAAGGTAGCCCTTCGCAGCAAGCTGATTGACCTTATAGGTCGCGTTCGGCTGGGAAATGCCGATGGTTTCGGCAAACTGGGAGATCGTCGGGCTTCCGAGCAGATGAATGATATCCGCGGAAAAGGCTTCCGTCGCGCTGAGACTGCCTGGCTTTTCCCGCACGGCGGCAAACAGCTTCTGATAGCAGAACAGGCGGTATTTGCGGAACAGCGCCTCGATGGTCTGAAGCAGCATGGCGGCTCCTTTCGTTGCATAAAAAATTTTAATTAAAAATTTTTAAGTATCACAAGTATAGCGCGGACTCCTGAATCTGTCAAGAAATTTCTGTGCAAATTCTGGCTGTATGTGCTATACTGAACTGGAATAGGAGGCTTGGTTTATGAAGATTCTCGCCATTATCGATATGCAGAAGGATTTTATTGACGGCGCGCTGGGGACGAAGGAGGCCGTTTCGATCGTGCCGAAGGTCGCGGCGCGGCTGAAAAAAGCGCGGGAGGACGGCGAAACCGTCGTCTTCACGCGCGATACGCACCATGCGGATTACTTGTCCACGCAGGAGGGCCGGAAGCTTCCGGTCCCGCACTGCATGGAGGGAACGGAGGGCTGGCAGATCGACGCGGCGCTGCCGGTTCTGGACGCGCCGGTCTTTGACAAGCCCGGCTTCGGCTCCCCGGCCCTGATCGACTATCTCAAGGGTCTTCCGGAGCTGGAGGGCGTTGAGTTCATCGGCCTCTGCACCGATATCTGTGTCATTACGAACGCGATGATGACAAAGGGCGCGCTGCCGGAGGTTCCGCTTTTCGTCCGTGCGGACTGCTGCGCAGGCGTGACCCCGGAAAGCCATGAAACGGCGCTGAATGCGATGAAAATGTGCCAGATTTCGATCCTTTAAGCATAACAGAACCGCTGGAACAGGCATTCCAGCGGTTCCTTTTTATAGTTCTCCGGGGAACAACGCGTCGATGGCGGCTGCGGCGGCGGCCTGTTCGGCGCGTTTTTTGCTGCTGCCGCTGCCCTTGCCGCAGGGCTTGCCGTTGAGCAGGACCTCGACCTCGAATTTCTTGTCGTGATCCGGGCCGGATTCGCCGATCAGCTCATAGCAGAGCACCTGATCCTTTTTTCGCTGCACCAGCTCCTGCAGCGCGGTCTTATAGTCGAAATTATGCGGCTTGCCTGCCGGAACGTCGCAGAGGATCAGGCGGTCGATGATCTCCTTGGCGGCGGAGAAGCCGCCGTCCATGTAGCTGGCCGCGATCACGGACTCCATGGCGTCGGAGACGATGGAATCGCGCTTGCGGCCGCCGCCGTGTTCCTCGCCGTGGCCGAGCAGCAGGAAGCTGCCGAGGCTGATCGTGCCCGCCGCGCGGGCCAGATTTTTCTCACAGACAAGATCGGCGCGGATGCGCGTCAGCTCGCCCTCCGGCCTGTCCGGAAAGCTCCGGTACAGATAATCCGCCACGACGAAGCCCAGAATCGAGTCGCCTAAAAATTCCAGCCGTTCGTTGTCGCGCAGACCGCGCTCGCGGTTTTCATTGGCATAGGAGCTGTGTGTCAGCGCGTTTTCGAGAATGCTCTTGTCCCGGAACGTGTAGCCCAGCCCGGCTTCCAGTTCACTCAGCATGTTGATACTCCTTTGGTATGACCATATGGTCCATATTTGCAGCCAGCGTTACGGCCACGTCCGCCTCGACAGCGCCGATGGCCTGCCGGATGGCGTTGCGGATGGCCAGCGCGTCGGATGAGCCGTGCGCCTTGATCACGGGCTTGCTCAGGCCGATGAGGGCCGTGCCGCCCGTCTCGCGGTAGTCCATCTTTTTCTTGAACGCCTTTACGCCGTCCATGCACAAAAGCGCCGCCAGCTTGGTCAGTACGTTTTTCTTGAACATATCCTTCATCATGGAGGCCATGAACAGCGCCGTGCCCTCGATGCCCTTGAGCAGGATATTGCCCGAGAAGCCGTCGGCCACGACCACGTCCGCGCCGCCCAGCGGCACATCGCGCGCCTCAATGTTGCCGGTAAAGTTGATCGCCCCGGCCTCGCCTGCCTGCTTCAGAAGCGGATAGACGGCCTTTTGCAGCTCGCCGCCCTTGGAATCCTCTGCACCGATGTTCAAAAGCGCGACGCGCGGGTTTTCGATACCCAGCACCTTTTCGGCGTAATACGAGCCCATGAACGCAAATTGCAGCAGAAATTCCGGCGTGCAGTCGGCCGTCGCGCCGCAGTCAATGAGCACGGCCTCCCGGCCGGTCTTCGTCGGGATCTGCGGAGCCATGGCGGCGCGGCGGATGCCCTTGACGCGCCGGACGGTCAGCGTCGCGGCGGAGAGCAGCGCGCCGGTCGAGCCTGCGGAGACGAACGCGTCTCCGCCGCCCTCCTTCAGCATATTCAGGCCCACGACCATGCTGGAATCCTTTTTCTTTTTTACGACCGTCGCCGGATCATCGTGCATATCCACGACGTCGTCCGCGTTGGCAATCTCCACGCCCTTGGGAAGCGTTTCGATGCCCTGATCCTTCAGCGCACGCAGGATCGCCTCGCCGCGTCCGACCAGCACGACCTCGCAGCCGAAGTCCTTTGCCGCCTGGATCGCGCCCAGCGCGATCTGGTCAGGGGCGTTGTCGCCGCCCATGGCGTCTACCAGAATTCTCATGTTGCTTCCTCCTGCCCTGTCATTTGATCGATAAGCGCAAGCGACCGCTGCGCGATGGCGAGATTTTTATTGGCCTTTCCCTTGACGCGGCGGTCAAGCGGCGTCAGAATGCCGAAATTCACGTTCATCGGCTGGAACAAGCCGACGCTCGTATCCGAAATGTACGCCGCCAGCGCGCCGATGGCTGTTTCGCGCGGGAAATCGGGAAGCGGCTCGCCCTTGAGCTTTGCCGCCATGCTGACACCCGCAAGATAACCGGAGGCCGTCGATTCGACATAGCCCTCCACACCCGTCATCTGACCTGCAAACGCGACCAGCGGGTTCTGCCTATCGGCATAGTACCGGTCAAGCAGGCGAGGGGAATCGAGGAAGGTGTTGCGGTGCATCACGCCGTAGCGGACGAATTCCGCGTCGTGCAGCGCGGGGATCATGGAAAACACGCGCTTCTGCTCCGGGAATTTCAGGTGGGTCTGGAAGCCGACGATATTATAGACGGAGCCTGCGGCATTATCCCTGCGCAGCTGCACGACGGCATACGGCTCATGTCCCGTCTTCGGGTCCTTGAGGCCCACGGGCTTCAACGGGCCGTAGCGCAGGGTATCGATGCCGCGCCGGGCCATGACCTCGACGGGCATACAGCCCTCGAATACGTGCTTGTCCTCAAAGCCGTGCACCGGCGCTTCCTCCGCCGAGCTGAGCGCGTCGACAAAGGCAAGGTATTCATCCTTATCCATTGCGCAGTTGACATAATCTGCGTCACCACGGTCGTACCGGGACGCGAACCACGCCTTGTCCATGTCGATGGACGAGAAGGTCACGAGCGGCGCGGCGGCGTCAAAGAAGCTCATATACTCCTGCCCGCCGAAATAGCGCTGGATCGCAGCGCTCATCGCGTCGGAGGTCAGGGGACCGGTCGCAATGATGACCGGGCCTGCCGGGACCTCGGTTTCCTCCGCCTCCACGACGGTGATGTTGGGGTGCGACTTGATTTTTTCCGTCACCATGCCGGAAAAGCCGTAGCGGTCGACGGCCAATGCGCCGCCTGCCTCGACGCGGTTTGCCTCCGCGCAGGTCAGGATCAGGCTGTGCAGCCGCCGCAGCTCTTCTTTCAAAAGGCCGACGGCGTTTTCCAGCCGGTCGCCGCGCAGGGAGTTGGAGCAGACAAGCTCCGCAAAGTCCGCGCAGTGGTGCGCGGGCGTCATTTTGTGCGGCTTCATCTCGGTCAGCGTCACATGAATGCCGCGCTCGGCCAGCTGCCACGCGGCCTCGCAGCCCGCAAGACCCGCGCCGATCACTTTCACTTCCAGCATATTGGGGCGTCCTTTCTATCTCTGTATCAGAACGGAAGATCGTCTTCCGGCTCGGTCTTTTTGGCGGCCTTTTTCGCAGCCGGCTTCTTGGCCGCGGGCTTTTTTGCCGCTGCCTTCTTGGCCGCGGGCTTTTTTGCCGCTGCCTTCTTCGCGGCAGGCTTCTTTGCAGCTGCCTTTTCGGCGGGCTTTTTGGCCGCCGTTTTTTTCGCGGCCTTTTTCTCCTCCGCCTGCTTCTGCGCGGCTTCGGCAGCAGCCTCTGCATTGGATTCTGCAGTCGCGGCCTCGCCGGAGGCTGTGGACTTGCGGCGGTAGCCGCGCTTGTCCTCCGGCAGGAAGTTCGAGCACTCGGGATTCGCGCAGAACGGCTTCATTGCGCCCTTGCCGGAGCGCTTGAACATCGTCTGGCCGCAGACCGGGCAATCCTGATCCGTCGGCACGTCCCACGTCATAAAGCCGCAGGCCGCGCCGCGCTCACACGCGTAATAGGCGTAGCCGCGCTTGCTCTTGCGCTTCAGAATCGCGCTGCCGCACTTCGGACAGCGGCCCGGCATTTTTTCCGTAATCGGCTTTGTAAACTTGCACTCCGGGTAGCCGGGGCAGGCGAGGAATTTGCCGAAGCGGCTCGTTTTTACGACAAGGTTCCGGCCGCAGATCTCGCATTTTTCATCCGAGACCTCATCCGGCACCTTGAGGCGGGTGTCCTTCAGCGCCTCCTCCGCATCGACCATTTCCTGATGGAAGCCGGTGTAGAACTCCTCCAGCACGCTCTTCCAGCGGCGCTGTCCGGCCTCGACCTGGTCGAGCTGCTTTTCCATGTCGGCGGTGAATTCGACGCTGATGATATTGGGGAAGCGGTCCATCATCAGCCCGTTGACCACCTCGCCGAGCTTCGTCGGCGAGAGCTTTTTGTCGGTCTTGATGACGTATTCGCGATCCTGGATCGTGGCGATGATCGCCGCGTAGGTCGACGGACGGCCGACGCCCTTTTCCTCCATCGCGCGCACTAAAGACGCCTCCGTATAGCGTGCGGGCGGCTGGGTGAAGTGCTGCTGCTTGTCAAAGCCAGAGGCTGTGAGCGCCTCGCCGGGGGCAAGGTCGGGCAGCGGGGAATCGAGCTTTTCCTGCTCGTCGTCGCGGCCCTCTTCATAAATGGCAGTAAAGCCAGAGAACTTCATGCTCTGGTGGGTCGCGCGGAAGACATGGCTGCCACAGGCGGCCTCAATCGCCGTCACGTCATACAGGGCGTTTGTCATCTGGGACGCAATGAAGCGGCTCCAGATGAGCTTATAGAGCCGGTACTGCTCCTTGGTCAGATCATGCTCAACCGCCTCGGGATAGAGCGCGACATTTGACGGGCGGATGGCCTCGTGCGCGTCCTGCGCGCCGGATTTCGGCTTATAGCGGCGGGGTTCGGCGTAATAGGCTGCGCCGTAGCGGCTGCGGATCGCGTCGCCTGCAGCGGCCAGCGCCTCCTCGGAGATACGCAGGGAATCGGTACGCATGTAAGTGATCAAGCCGACAGAGCCCTCACCGGAGATCTCTACGCCCTCGTAAAGCTGCTGTGCGATCATCATTGTGCGGCGCGGGGTCATGTTGAGCTTGCGCGATGCCTCCTGCTGGAGTGTCGAGGTGATAAAGGGCGGCGCGGGGGTGCGCTTTTTCTCCGATTTCTTCACGCCGGTCACGGAAAACGGCTGGCCCTCCAGCGCGTCCAGAACGGACTGCACATCCTGCTCGCTCGTCAGCTCGCGCTTCTGCGGGTCGCCGTAGTAGTGCGCGGTGAAGCTGCCGGGCTTGCCGGCGCGGTTCAGATTTACATCCAGCGTCCAGTATTCCTGCGGGACAAAGGCCCGGATCTCGTTCTCGCGGTCGACGACCAGACGGGTCGCGACAGACTGCACGCGTCCGGCGGACAGGCCCTTGCGGATCTTTTTCCAGAGCAGGGGGCTGAGCTGATAGCCGACAATGCGGTCGAGCACGCGGCGCGCCTGCTGCGCGTCGACGAGATTCTGGTCGATGGGACGCGGGTGCTGGATGGATTCCTGCACGACGTTGCGTGTGATCTCGTTGAAGGTCACGCGGTATGTCTCGTTATCCGGAATGTTCAGCAGATATTTCAAATGCCACGAGATGGCTTCGCCCTCGCGGTCCGGGTCAGTCGCGAGATAGATGCGGCCGGAGCCCTTCGCGGCCTTGCGCAGGTCTGCGATGATGTCTTCCTTTCCCTTGAGCGGCTGGTACTCCGGCTCAAAATCGTGCTCGATATCGACGCTCAGCGTGCTCTTCGGCAGATCGCGCAGATGGCCCATGCTGGCCTTGACCTGATAGTCGGGGCCAAGATATTTTCCGATGGTTTTGGCCTTCGAGGGAGACTCCACGATGACCAGATTCTGTTTTGCGTTCGGCATAGACGCCTCCATGTTATTTTTTCGCCAGCTCATAATACCGGGCCGGCAGCCGCTTGACAAAGCCCTTGACCTCCAGCAGCGTCAGCGCGGACAGTACGCGCCCGGCGGGCAGCTGCGTTTCGTCGATCATCCGGTCGACCGGCTGCTTTCCGCCCTCCAGCTGCCGCAGAACGGCGGCTTCGTCGGCAGATACGCGCGGCAAAATTTCCTGTACGTCAATATAAGCCCTGTTTTCCTGCTTGTCAACGGCTTTTGTGTCAGTTTTTTCCGGGTTGGACGAAGTTTCCGCCACAACAAGGTTGTCCTTTGTCTCCTGCGGGCCGAGCGTCATGGGGCCGAGCGGCCTCTGGCGCAGGGGCAGATCCGGGTAGAGATAGGTATATTCCTGTAAAACGTCCCAGCCCTCGGAGATCAGGATCGCGCCCTCCTTGAGCAGCTGGATATTGCCCTCGCAGGTCGGATTTCCGAGATTTCCGGGCAGCGTGAACACATCCCGGCCCTGTTCGAGCGCGTGGCGGGCGGTGATGAGCGCGCCGCTCTTTCTGGGCGCTTCCACGACGACGGAGCCGAGCGCAAGACCGCTCAGAATGCGGTTGCGTGGCGGAAAATGCTCCGCCAGCGGCGGCGATCCGGGCGGAAGCTCACTGATGACGCAGCCGTGGGCGCGAAGATCCTCAAACAGACTCCGGTTGTTTGCCGGATAGTCGATATCCACGCCGCAGGCAAACACAGCCACCGGCGCTGTTCCGGAGGATATGGCCCCGCGCAGTGCCATGGTGTCAATTCCGGCAGCGCCGCCGGATACAATAATTGCGCCGTAGCGGCCAAGCTCATAGCCGAGGCGCTTCGCCTGAAGAAGCCCATACGCGGAGGCCTTGCGCGTGCCGACCATGGCGATGACCGGTTCCGCGTCAAAATCCGGGAAAACGCCTTGATAATACAATACCAGCGGCGCATCGTCAAGATTTTTGAGCCGGTTCGGATAAGCGGCGTCCTGAAACGTCAGAACATGGATGTTCTTCCGGTAGCACTGCTGCAGGATCTGCCGCGCAGGCGCAAGCTCCTTATCGGCAAGCGAAGCGCGCCCATCCTGGCGCAGCGCCTGCGGGTAATCCTGCTCTGCCGCGCAGTAGACCGCCTCGGGCGTTCCGAACTGCTCTAGCAGCGCACGCAGCCCGCGCAGTCCCACGCCCCTGCGACCGGTCAGCCACAACCAGTATTCCAGCATAAAAATCCCTCTGTCTTTCTCGGATTTTTTATAGTTTGCGAATAGAAATAGTATGCAGTTGGGGCAGGGCTTTGCTCCGCCCGACGAGAAGCTGTAAATCCGTGTAGCACTCTGTCTGCTCGGAAAATGTTTCGAATGTGCCGTGATTTAACGAAAAAATGGTGCATTCTGTCGGGCGGACAGAGTCGTCCGCCCCTGCGGCAAGCCGCGTGAGCGCATCATCGGTGCCTCACCGCTTCATCTGCCACAGAACGATCGTCGCGGCGACTGCCGCGTTCAAAGACTCACAGCGCGGGGACATGGGGATGATGATCTTCTGCTCTGCCGCTGCGAACAGCTCCGGGTAGATCCCCTGTCCCTCGCTGCCGATCACGACCGCCGCATTGCACAAATCTGCCTGCCGCAGATCAACAGCGTCGGCAGACATGGCGGTCGCCAGCAGCGGGATATGCGCTTCCCGGCAGGCGGCGATGGCCTGCTGCCTCGTCATGCTGACAGGCTGGGTGCGGAACACCGCGCCCATGGAGGCGCGGACCGTCTTGGGGTTATACGTGTCGGCGCAGCCGTCCAGCAGCACGACCGGAACCTCCAGCGCGTCCGCCGTGCGGAGAATCGTGCCGAGATTGCCGGGGTCCTGAATGCCGTCCAGCAGAAGCGTCCCCGGCAGGATCGTGCCGGGCTTCCGCTCCGGCAGGCGGCAGAGGAAGATCGCGCCCTGCGGCGCGTCCATCAGAGAGACGGACTGCATCACATCCCTGGGTACACGGACAACGCGCACGGTATCTGATAGTTTACATAATTCTACGTGTTCCTCCGCAATCACAGTATGCAGCCCCGGGTACCAACGCGCGGCCTCCGCCAGCAGCTTCACGCCGTCGGCGGCGAATTCGCCGGATTTTTCGCGGTAGGCGCGCGAGGTGAGCAGCTTTTTCGTGTGCGCCAGAAGCGGGTTCCGGCGGCTTGTGATTGTTTCCTCCATCACGGCTTCACCCTCGCGAGCCGGTCGTTCTCGCCAAGCAGGACAAGCGTGATATGCTCGTTCAGCGGGCGGTTCGCGTCCAGCGTGACGTGTACCTTTCCGTTTTCCCGCACGGCGATGACGTTCACGCCGTATTTTGCGCGGATATCCAGCTCCCGGATGCTCTTGCCGCACCATTCGCTCGGCGTCTGCAGCTCGGCAATGCCGCAGTCCGGCGAAAGCTCGATAAAGTCCAGAATGCTCGACGAGGTCAAAGACTGCGCCAGCTTGATGCCGGATTCACGTTCCGGCACGACGACATGATCTGCCCCGATCTTTTCCAGCGCCCGGCGCTGTGTTTCGTCGGTGGCCTTGCACACGACGCTCTGCACGCCCAGCTCCTTGAGGTTCAGCGTCGCAACGACGCTCGTAGCCAGATCGCCGCCGATGGCGATGACAGCGCAGTCGTAATTGCGCACGCCGAGCGTGCGCAGTGCGTCCTCATCCCGCACGTCGCACACGGCGGCGCAGGTGACTTTGCTCTCCATCCGCTGCACAAGCTCAGGCCGAAGATCAATCGCCAGTACCTCGCTCCCAAGCTCATACAGCCGCTGTGCGACCGCACAGCCGAAGCGTCCAAGTCCAATTACAATATATGTTTTTTTCATGGTTTTACTCCCTTTGTCTGCGTATAACCGCCGGTCGTTCAGGTGGAATTTCAAAAAAATCGGATGCACTCACCCATTGGAGTGTAGGGGCCGATGCACACATCGGCCCATTGGGAAGCTGCAAATTTGCCGAAGATTCCCGTAAAATCGGTATATTCTGCCGCCTTATCCGCTCACCCGATCATGATTTTTGTTTCCGCGTAGCTGACGCGTTCTTCGGCGCGGTCGGCGGCCATGAAGCCGACGCTGATGGTCATGATCCCAAGCCGTCCGAAGAACATAAAAATGATCAGAACGATCTGCGATGCGGCGCACAGTGAACTCGTGATGCCGGTCGTCAGACCGACGGTGCACAGCGCAGAAATCGTCTCATACAGCGCGTTTTCCAGACTGACATGATCCGCGATGCTCAAAAACGCCGCGCCGAGGCCGGATAGCAGCAGCACCAGAATGAACAGCGCGGACGCGTTCGCAACGGCCTGCTGCGGGATCCGGCGCTTCATGATCTGCACGCTTGTCCTGCCGCGCGCGGTCGACCACGCGGCAAGCAGAATCACGCCGACCGTCACGGTCTTCACGCCGCCCGCCGTCGAGCCGGACGAGCCGCCGACAAGCATCAGAAAATCTGCCACAGCCTTTGATACGTCTGACAGCGCGTTCTGGTCGAAGGTCGCAAAGCCCGCCGTGCGGAGCGTGACCGACTGGAACAGCGCCGCCATCAGCTTCTGCGACGGGGTCAGGCCGCCAAGCGTGCCGGGATTGTTCCATTCCAGCGCGGCGAAAATTCCCGCGCCGCCGAAGACCAGGACTGTTGTGATGAGAATGACCAGTCTCGTATAGACGCTCATGCGGGAAAAGCGGCGGTTGTGCCGGATGTCGCCCCAGACGGCGAAGCCAAGGCCGCCGATGATGATGAGCGCCATGATGGTGAAATTCACGACCGGGTCTGTCGCGTAGCGGCAGAGGCTCCCGCCTGCGTCTGTATCCGCAAGCACGTCAAAGCCCGCGTTGCAGAACGCGGAGATCGAGTGGAACACGCCGTACCACAGAGCCTTTCCGAAGCCGAACTCCGGCAGGAAGCGGAAAAACAGAATGAGCGCCCCCGCCCCTTCGACTGCGGCTGTGCCGCGCAGGATATTGCGCACAAGGCTCACGATGCCGCTGTAGCTGTCGCTGCCGAGGGCCTGCGCCAGCACCATGCGCTCCCGCAGGCCGATCTTGCGGCGGAGCGCGAAGAAAAACAGACACGCGATGGTCATAAAGCCGAGGCCGCCGATCTGAATGAGCAGGAGAATGACGACCTGACCGAACATGGCCCAGTGCGTCCCGGTGTCGACGCGGATGAGGCCCGTCACGCAGGTCGCAGAAGTCGCGGTGAACAGGCTCGTCAGAAACGGCGTGGGTTCGCCGGAGCGCGATGCGGCGGGCAGGCACAGAAGGCCCGCGCCGAGCAGGATGATGAAGAGGAACACCAGAACGATCAGCCGTCCCGGCCGCATGGTGCGAAACGGCCTTCCGAGCCGCTGAAAAAACGATAGAAGCATGACGAAGCGCCGTCTCCTTTTTGGAATATACATTATTATAGTCAGAAGCGGCACTGCCGTCAAGAAAAACCGCTCCCCGGACTTGTTTTGCCTGAAAAATCATGGTAAACTGACAAAAAACGAAACGAAGAGGGATCCCAAATGCGTATTTCCTTTCTGCTTGCCTGCTTTTGCCTGCTGGCGCTGCTCTGCGCCTGCGCCGCGCCGGAGGCGGCTTTGCCGGAGCCTCCAGCCGCGCAGGTGCAATCTCCGGAGGAGCCGCCCGCGCCGGTTGAACCGCCGGTGGAGCCTATCATCGAAGAGGAGCCGGAACCCGCGCTTTTGCTGTCGGAACCGGTCTGGCTGCTGGGACGGCTGACGGAGCTTTATCAGGCGGATGAGACGCAATGGGCCGCGCTGGCTGACGTGCTGGAGGCGGCAAAGACCCTAAATGCCGACGCACAGCTGGAAGGACTGGAGACAGTTCAATTTCAGGGCCGGGAGTATATCCCGCTGGCAGAGGCCGCACAGCGGCTCGGGCTGGAATGGGGCGAAGCCCCGGACGGGCTTCGCTATCTGGCACGGCGGCAGACCGTCGGCCAGATCCCCGAGGGCTGGAACGTGCCGGTCCTCATGTACCACGCCGTGGGGGACGAGATCTGGGGATATTCCGATCTGTTTGTCAGCGAGGCCGGGATGGAGGAGCAGCTGCAATATTTGCAGGAAAACGGATATGAGCCGATCTGGTTCTCAGACCTTGCGCACATCGAAGACTATGAAAAGCCGGTCATTCTGACCTTCGACGACGGATATGACGACAATTACACGGTGCTCTATCCGCTGCTGGAAAAGTATCAGACCAAGGCGACCATCTTTGTCATCGGCAATGCCATGGGCAGCCAGCACAAGATGACGCAGGAGCAGGTGTACGAGCTGGCGGCCTCCGGCCTCGTCAGCATCCAGAGCCATACCTACACGCACGGAAATCTCAGCGCCATGGACGAACCTGCGCTCCGGCAGGAGATGGAGCTTTCCAACGCGGCGCTGGCCGCCGCGACGGGACAGATCCCGTACGTGCTGTGCTACCCGGAGGGCAAATACAGTCACCTGACGATGGACGTGGCGAAGGATTATTACACATTTGCCCTGCGCATGGACGGCTGGACCTATCAGACCGGCATGGACCCGTATCAGGTGCCGCGCAGCTTCGTCTCACGCCGCATCACGCTGCCGGATTATCTGTGGTTCCTCGCCCCGTCCGGAAAAGCGTCCTGAAGACAAACGCACAGCCTGCACCGCAGCATTCGCGGCGCAGGCTGTGCGTTTACAGCACGTGATAATACGGGCAGATGTCCTCATAATGGCCGTCCTTCATGCGGAAGCCGCCGGGGATGACGCCGAGAGGCTGGAAGCCGAGGCGCTCGTACAGGTGCCTCGCGTGTGTGTTGCTGGCGACGACGGCGTTGAACTGCAGGATGCGGAAGCCGTGCGCCCGGCCCTGCCTGAGACAGTCGGACACCAGCTTTTCACCGATGTGCAGACCGCGCGCTTCCCGCTCGACCGCGTAGCTGGCGTTGCAGATGTGTCCGCAGCGGCCGACGTTGTTGGGATGCAGGATGTACAGACCGTAAATATGGCCGGTCTGCCGGTCCTCCGCGACGGCGGTACAGGTCTGCGCTGCGAAAAAGGCTGCGCCGGAGGAAGCGTCCAGCAGCTCCTCCTGCGGTAATGTCATCAACTTAAGGCGGTTCAACATCTCTTAACGTTGCTTGGGAATTT
>OGNC01000248.1_pt1 | contig 41958 bp, 45 predicted proteins | sample 1573311 | NCBI WGS metagenome assembly OGNC01 (sample SAMEA2581889, study PRJEB24529) | metagenome | biome: Human gut stool | place: China | collected 2011
CCGGATACCCCTGTGGGTAAAGGCTGCATCCCACAAAGTGGAGATGATACTCTTTGCCGTTAAAAAGGTAACGGACTTCTGGATTCTGGAGCAGATAGGAACGAAAAGCTTCTCTTTGAGTTCTGATCCATGTCAGAGGAAGTCCGGCAGCCAGATGAACATCTGCTTCACGGATGGAAAAGACATTCAGTTCCCTTGCAATAGCCATTAGCGTCAGAAGATAATATTCTTCGTCCATAGCTTTATCCGGGATAAATTCTTTGTGTCCTTCGCCAATCCGGTAGTAAATGCCGTTATATTCCAGAATATTCCCAGTGAAGATTGGTTCGGTTTCATAGGCTTTGATGCCGGTTGGTGTGACGGTGTTTGCTGTTTTCATATTGCCGTAGCCATGATCTACAGCAATGATTTTTGTGTTTCTGAGTTCTCGCATAAAAAATACCTCCGTTTTCGTATTGATTGATTCAGCAGGTCGTACTGGTGTGGTACTGCTCTGCTGTGGGATAAGCATACGAAAATCGGAGGAAAAAGGCATTGAGGGGAAATTGAGCAGGAATTGAGAAAAAAGATATATTGTGCTTACGTTCTTCATGTACTCTTGTTGTGATTTCATTGTTTTTTATCGTATAATATGGATACTGGAGGTGGTTTGGATGAAATACAAGATTTTAGTTGTCGATGATGATAAAGAATTGGTGAAAATGCTTTGTCGTTATTTTAATATGAAACAATATGAAACCATTACGGCTACAGACGGAATGGAAGCATTAAATAAAATAAAAATGAAACCGGATATTATTTTGTTGGATATCAATATGCCACGAATGGATGGGATTGAAGTATGTCGTTTGATACGCAGTAAAGTGTTATGTCCAATTTTATTTCTGACAGCAAGAGTTGACGAAGATGATAAAATTAATGGGTTGCTTTCAGGTGGGGATGATTATATTACGAAACCATTTAGTCTTCGGGAGTTGGAAGCGAGGATTGTTACAAACATAAAGAGAGAAGAAAGGCATCAACAAAAAACGGAATACCGCTTCATGGATGAAATGCTGATTGATTATTCTGAAAAAATAGTAGCTATAGCTGGACACAGGATGGAGTTCACAAAAATTGAATATCAGATTATTGAATTCTTATCCATGCATTCAGGGCAGGTGTTTGATAAAGAACGTATATATGCACAAGTCTGTGGATATGATGCGGAAGGGGACAGTAGAACGATAACGGAATTAGTACGGCGTATAAGGAAAAAAATAGCGGATTATTCAGAAAAAGAATACATAGAAACTGTATGGGGGATTGGATACCGATGGAAAAAATAAGAAACTTGTCACTGAAAAAAACAATTCTGCTTTATTTTGTGATCAGCTTAACGGCAGCATTTCTGTTATCTGGATTTACAGTTCATTTTGCAAGAAATATGCAGAATAAAATATGGGAAAAATATATTGATTATGCAGATTATACGGACGTGTTTCAGCAATATGGAAAGAAATACGAGATTGAGATATCAAGACCTAATCAATCGCAGATGAATCGTTTGAACCATCATCTTTCGGAAATGTGTGACTTTATGGAAACATATTCGGTACTGATTTTTTCGATTGTTGGGAGTGTTGCTGCGGTATTCTTTTTTTATAAAAATAAGTTAAAGACGCCTCTACAGGAATTAAAAGATGCCTCACAAATGATTGCAGATAATGAACTGGATTTTCATGTGTCCTATGAAAATAAAGATGAGATGGGAACGTTGTGTAAAGAATTTGAAATGATGCGAAGTGCTTTAGCAGATAACAACAGAAAGATGTGGCGAATGATTGATGACGAGAAGGCTTTGCGGAATGCAATTGCACATGATATACGTTCTCCACTTTCCATATTGCGTGGGTATCAGGAAATGCTCTTAGAGTTTGTTTCTGCTGAGAGTATAAAAACAGAGGATGTTATTGATATCTTACAAACAGGCATGTATCAGATTGACCGTATAGAGCATTTTACGGAAAACATGAGAAAAATGTCCAATTTAGAACAGAGAGAACTGCAATGCTCAGAGATAGAATTATCGGAACTGGCAAAAAAGATTGAGGCAGAAGCTGTCATGCTGTCCAAGAAGGAAAGTAAATTATGTAAGGTAGAAAGAGCACAGGAACAAAACGTTGTGAAAGTGGATGAGGAACTTGTCATGGAAGTGACAGACAACTTACTGGAAAATGCGGTTCGATATGCGCAAAAAAGTATTGCTTTGCAGATAAAGAAAAAGGATGGTTTTCTTATAATTTCTGTTGAAGATGATGGAATAGGATTTGTGGATACTGAGGAAAAAGTAACAGAGCCATTTTATCATAAGAATCCACAAGATGATTTAAAGCATTTTGGTCTAGGCATGTATATTTCTCGTATTTTCTGTGAAAAGCATGGAGGAAATCTGAAAATATATAATGCCAGACAAGGCGGTGCCCATGTAGAAGCTCTTTTCAAAGTTGAATGAAAATACTTTATAAGGCTGAAATCACAAAAAAGTGGTTTTGGTCTTTTTTGTTGTGAATTTATTGAGAATTGATTTGTATGATGTTGTTAAAGAAATAAAGAAAGGAAGAGATACAATGAAAACAATCATAAAAAGAAGTATACTTGATTATTTAAAGAACCCTGTTTTGTGGATTGGCTTGATTATTATAGTTGCCAGTATGTATCAATGTCTGTCATCGTATTTGCAAATTCATTATATCAAACAGAATGAACAGATCACACAAAATGACGTAGCATTGGAAGATGCTGATGTCATGGATGGGTACATTCCCACATCTGATGATAAAGAAAGAAGAAGGGAGTGGGAAGATACGATCAAAGAGACGTTAATGGACACCTCCAAAAATGGTTTTGGATTTAGCAGGCAGGAAGCAGATCATGTAATGAAAGAAATTCAGAATATGGATGTAAAGACTGCTTCTGAGTTTTTGGAATCCCAATATGGCTATTATAATGCAATATATGCTTATGAGGACCTTGAAATTCATAAGGGGACAGCAGAAGAAATCAATCATTATATCGAGCGGAAATTATCCGAACATTCTTTTTCCTGGTACTTTGCCAAAAAATTTACGGATTTTGCAGGATTGCATATGGCCTTTTTTGCAACAGTCTTGCTATCATTTTTATTTATTCAGGATACACGAAAAAGTACCTATGAATTATTACATACAAAGCCTGTTACGGCAGTCCAATATATATGTGGGAAAGTAATAAGCGGATTCATTAGTATGCTGGGAGTATTAGTGATTTTGAATGTTATATTCTTTATGCTGTGTTTGAAAACGTCTTTAGAATCGGGCTTTCCAGTAACACCAATTGATTTTTGCGTGAATTCTCTGATCTATATTGTTCCGAATCTTTTGATGATATGTTGTGTCTATACAATTACAGCAGTAATATTTAAAAATCCGCTTCCGGCAGCACCAATCTTGTTTTTACACATTATATATTCAAATATGCTGACCATGAAGAATGATATTTATTATATGAGACCGTTCTCTATTATGGTGCGATTCCCTGGCAGATTTTTTGAAACACATGCAGCTAAAATGTCAAACATAAATCAGATTATTCTTGTAATTTCATCAGTTATATTAGTATGTATTTCTGTTACAATCTGGAAAAGGAGGAGGGTTTATTGAAAACGGAACTAAAAAACTGCCTGTCGTTATATAAGATTTTTTATTCATGTGCATTTATACTGATATTGTGTGCTATTCATCCGATTATATACTATGAAGAAATCGGTTCAGCGATTCAGTCGCCAATAGCATTTTTAACAATTATTTTTTGTAGTGACACATATTTGATGGAAGTAAAAAGTAAGCGTGCCGATGTATTTCATTTGTATGATCAAAAAAAGCAGTTAAAAGTAATATCGCAGAGAGTGGGCGTTCAAATATTATATTTATTAATACTTTCCTGTGTTGGATATGTTTTGTTTTTCTGGCAAAAACCGGGCAGTGTAAACGAAGGCATTTCGGGTATTCAGATATTTCTTTTATATTTCATTGCAATGTTTGGAACTATCTGGCTTTGGAGTATATGCTCTGTGATTTTGTGTACATTGCTTCGAAATATGTGGGCAGGTATTGGATGTTTATTTGGAATTGTCATTGGACTTATATCAAAAGCGGGCAGTTCATTTTTCGGGAATCTGGGATTGTTTTCTTTCAGCTCTTGTGAAGTTAATCAATTAATGTCCGAGAGTTGGATTTATGGAACGATTGTGTCTTTTATAGTGGGTCTGCTTTTATTTGCAGTATTACCAATGGCTTTAAAGAAAAGAGGATAGATTATGAGTATTAGAATAAATGATTTAACAGTTAGATTTAAAAATGGTGTAGTTGCAGTAAATAAGGCATCTCTTGAAATACCTAAGGGAATTTACGGACTTTTGGGTGAGAATGGTGCCGGAAAAACCACTTTGATGAGGGTTCTTACAACTGTTTTAAAACAAACGGAAGGAATGGTTTCCCTTGATGGAATTCTGTATAACGAGGGAAATTATGAGAAAATACAGAAAAAGATTGGTTATCTTCCACAGGAAATCGACTTATATCCGAATCTTACGGTGAAAGAATGTCTTGTATATATGGGGGGACTGTCAGGAGTAGCCAGAAATGACCTCGAACAAAGAATTACCTATTATCTGGAAAAGACTTCTCTTACAGAGCATCAGAATAAAAAAATGCGGCAATTATCTGGTGGTATGAAGAGACGTGTCGGACTCATACAGGCACTTCTTAATAATCCGGATTTTTTGATTATTGATGAACCTACCACCGGGTTAGACCCGGAAGAAAGAATCAGGATCCGCAATCTTTTGGTTGATTTTTCAAAGGATAGAACTGTGCTGTTTTCCACTCATGTAGTAGAAGATTTAGCAGCAACCTGTACACAGCTTGCCATTATGAAAAAGGGAAGTTTTTTATATTCTGGAAGCGTGAGTGGGTTGCTGGAAAATGCAAAGGGCTGTGTTTGGAATTGTACGGTACAAAACGCAGAAGAAGCCCGTTTGTTAGAAGCCAATTATTCTATATCATCTAAGCAGTATGTAGAAAATGGAATTCATATGAAAGTATTAAGCAAAGGAAAGCCAAATGAGAATTGTGTCCTGGATAATGATATCACTTTGGAAGATGCATATATTTATTTGACGAATAGTTGAATATAACGGCGGGCAAGTTGCCCGCCGTAAATTATGCTTATTTTGTTAAAAGACCGGATAGATTTTTTCCAATGCAAAATCCAATCTGTGGATATAACTCCTGAATTTCCTGATATTTTGCTTCAATCATTTCTGGTTCATCAGCCCAGATCTTTTCATATATTTTGAAAGCTCTTTTAAAATGTGTTTTGGCTTGCGGAAGATTGGCAGTCATCAGATAAATGGTTCCAAGGGTTTCCTGTACTTTGGCATAATCCAGACAGTCATCGGAATGGTATTCCTTGATGATGCCGGATAATTTTTGCAATTCAGAGATGCCTCTTTCGGGTTCCTGCTGTTCTGTCAGGAACATTGCATAATTGGCAATCTGAGGTATGCTGTCATTTATATGAAGCAGGTTAAATTGGTCAAGCAGTGAGATACTTTTTTCCATGTGTTCTCTTGCAAGATCGGGATGACCGTTCATGCGGTAAAGTCCACCGAGATTGGCATGAAGGTTGGAAACAAGGCGAGCATTGTCAGCAGTGATATTTTCTATCTGGGCAAGTGCATCCTTTTCCAGTTTTATTGCTTTTTCTGGCTTGATTTCAAGAGTAGCCTGAAAATCCAGTAACAATGCCCGGTCAGAATCGGTGCCAATGTCTTTAGGCTTCAAAAAATTTTTTAATTCCTGAATGATTTCTTTCATACCTTTCTGGTAATTATAATTATCCATATATGGAAAAACATTTTCCAGAAAAAGTAGATATTTTGGTATATCATCTTTTTCAATCAATTCTATGATGTTTCCTGCTGTCTGAAACAGCTTCTTGTAATAATCGACTTCAATTCCATGCATTAAACATATTTTCTGTAAAGAATCCAGTAATATGTGACAGCTACTTACAGATGGTTTTGTCTCTGAAAGGGCAATTTCCTTAATCATAGGATGCAGGGAAATTGTGTGACGTGTAGTTGTCTGCACAAAACCAGTTTCAATCAAGTCGTTAATTTCATTTAAGGTAGGCAGTTCCAGCCATTTGGCGAATATGCGGGCAGAAATACCAGTGTAAGGAAGAAAACACAAATTGCACATGATATCCTGCTGTTTTCGGGATAAAGCATATAGTGAAAATAGAGTATGGATATGACTATAATAAGTGGCTTTACTGCTTTGACCATCCTTGATTATCTTAATTTTATCTTCATTATCGAGAGATGCTCTTTCTTCCTGAAGTTTTGCTAATAACTGACCTGGAGTTGAAATTCCATTTTCCAAAAGTTTTGCAGCCAGTTCTACAGCAAAAGTATGATAGTGTACGGTCTCTATGATTTTTTCGACGGTCGAACGATACTTGTCTGCTTCTGAATAAAATGCAGATGTCAGTTGGAAAAGAATGTTTATATCCTTTATTTCTTTTAATTGAAAAGTACAGTATTCATTCAGATTACTTCTGGTCGTAAATAAAATCTGACAGCGGTATTTTAATACTACTGACAGAAAACTGTCCTGTGTAGCTGTGACATTAAAATTATCTATGATAAGCAGAGTATCGGATTTCAGGGAACGCAGAAAACGGTTATGTCTTTGAAACCGTTCCTGTTCGCTGATTTCTGGTGGATCATCAATAAAATCCATGTCAGTAATGTCCTGATGAAGATCACCTGTATATTCTACATATAGAATGTTAGTGTAATGCTTTTTGTAATGTTTTGCGTAGGCTTTGGCAAGTTCGCTTTTACCAATACCGGCAATTCCGCAAAGAAAAACATGACGGTTTTCCTCAAGCATGGTATATAATTCTTCTAGTTCTTTATCTCTTCCGATAAAATGACGGCATGGTTTCGGAACCTCACTGTCCATAATATAATCCAGCACAATGGGTGACAGGGCACCTCCGGCAAGTAATTTTTGATTTTTAGTATCACGTTTGATAAATTGTCGCTCCATGCCAAAAGAAATCAGCTTTGCAAGAAAAAGCAGACGTGAGCTGGCTGGTTTGTACAGAGAAGCCAGATTTTTCTTTTTGGCATCGGAGATGGTGTCATCTTGTATAAATAATGTGTATATATCCTGCATAGCCATATTGCAGTCAGACATCAATGGAAGCAGATTCTGGTGAATGGTTTCTGCCAGTTTTTTCTGATTACTGGGTTTGGAATAGTAGGCGGATATTTTGGGACTGATCTTTGCTTGACCGGTCAGCCAACGACAAACCAGACCATTATCCATAGAAAAATCCTGATTTGCCGGATCATCCATAAAATCTTCAAATAATTCGTATAAAAAATCAGGCTGACTCATTTGATTACTTTCGCTGATATGATTTTTTAAGCAAGTGCTAATAGAAGAAAAATCGCATCGATTCAATAGAAATTCCCCTTTCGTAGTTAAGATTAAGTATATCTATCATAACACGAACATATATTCGACTCAAGAAAATGCGGATATTTTTAAATTGATTGTGTCAATTTAAAATCAATTTCTATTCAATGTGATTTTCCGGCAGGTTCTGTAAAATAAGCTCAGATCAAAACAATAACGGGAGGAGCTTATGCAACAGAATATTGAATTTGAGCGGTGCATTGATTTTCTGGTACGGATGATTGATAAGTACGGCGCTGAAGTCCTCCGGGAGTTGGAGGAAAAAAAACAGAATAAGGAAGAAAAAGAAGCGGCAGTTTCCTGAAATACAAAATGTAAATCAGACTGTCGCTTTTTTCATGCATTTTTAAATCAAATAAATTTTAAAAGCTGATGCAGAGTGTGTGGCTCATTATTCTGAGAAGCGGTAATACGCGTATCAAATGGCTTGAAATGATTCTGCGTATAAAAGCTCAGAAGAAATTCATTATCTTCGCATTCAAGAAACTCCATAACGCCACCTACGGAATATTTGAGACTGGATATGGTTTCCAGTGCAAATCCCAGTAGAATATTTCCAGGAATTCGTTTTTCCTTTGGAAGAGAATAGTTCTTTCCCAACTGGGCGATCAGGTAAGCTGCGGTAGTATAGGATTGTGTTTCTTCATCCAAAATACTGACACGGGACAGTTTTTTTGCCATTGTCTTGCTGATATTTGAAGCACGGACAGAGATTGGTTTTATTGTAAGTGAAAAATAACCAACCAGTGAAGCATCTTCAGCATCAAATACCAGATAAGTGATAGATTGATCTTTTTTGGTAAACTCAATCGCATTATGTAATAAAAAGTATTCCACATCGGGATTTTTGGGACAAGAAAAATCGGAGAGTAAGTCGTAAAGACTTTCCTCTCCGATATATGTCGGTTCGTCTTTATCCAAATATGCCCGAATATTAACGGTAAAATATTTATCAGACATGTTTTTTCTTCCTTTTTGACATTAAAGCTAAGATTTCCTGTGGGTTCGTTAACTGACGTCCGGGAAGTGTCTGCTTTGGTGTGCGGTCACGGTCGGCTTCGTCAATTGCTGCGACAAAACGCTTTACGCTATTTGGATTGGATACGACAAAATTATGAGTAATACTTGAAGTAGCCATACTAACACCTCCTCTTTTTTGGCTTTTTTGTGTATTTATAGTATATGCAATGTGTGATAAAAACACAATATCAAAAACAGAAATTATTTCTAAATAATTTTCAAGCCGGACATTTATTAGACGCTTCCGGTAAGCGAACAATATTTTCGAGCCAATCATTTATAAGTCGCCAATGGTGGGCGGGCAATATTTTGATAACAGAAATGCTCTGTATCTAACTTAATTATACGATTGGCGAAGAAATGCGTCAATACGGAAAATAAGTATTGAAAATAGTTGGAACAAGTACTAAAATAAGGTTGGGACAATAAAACAGAGTTATACTGCGAGGAAGATTATGAAGAATAAAAAGATTAAATGCGATATATATACCAGAGTATCCAAAACCATGCAGGTAGATGGCTACAGTCTGGATGCTCAGAAAGAAAAACTCAAGAGATATGCGGAATTTCAGAATATGGAAATTGTAAATGAGTATTCCGATGAAGGTAAGTCTGGAAAGAGCGTAGAGGGCAGACCGGAATTTCAGAGAATGTTGGATAATATTGAGAATGGAACAGATGAGGTACAGTTTGTACTGGTGTTCAAGCTTTCCAGATTCGGTCGTAATGCGGCAGATGTATTAAATTCTTTGCAGAGGATGCAGGATTTTGGAGTGAATCTGATTTGTGTAGAAGATGGAATTGACAGCTCAAAAGATAGTGGAAAGCTGATGATTTCTGTTCTGTCTGCGGTGGCAGAGATTGAACGAGAGAATATCCTTGTTCAGACAATGGAAGGACGTAAGCAGAAAGCCAGGGAAGGAAAATGGAACGGAGGATTCGCTCCATATGGTTATGAATTGGTAAATGGAGAATTACAGATTGCAGAGGACGAAGCGGAGATTATTCGTCTGATTTATGACAAATTTATTCATACAAATATGGGAATCTCTGCGATTGCTGCATGGCTGAACCAGCATGGATATAAAAAGAAAAAACGACAGAATAATACACTGGACGCATTTGCCGCATCATTTATAAAAGGCGTTCTGGATAATCCGGTATACTGTGGAAAGCTGGCTTATGGACGAAGGAAAAACGAGAAAGTTTCTGGTACAAGAAATGAATACCGCATTGTAAAGCAGGAAAATTATATGCTGCACGATGGTATCCATGAAGGGATTGTTTCAGAAACAGACTGGGAGCTGGCACATCAAAAACGGGAAAAAACAGGTGTGAAATATGAAAAGACACATAGTCTCGATCATGAGCATATTTTATCTGGAATATTGAGATGCCCGTTATGTGGAAGTGGTATGTATGGAAACGTGAACCGAAAGAAAAAGAAAGACGGAACTTTATATAAGGATTATTTCTATTATGCCTGCAAACATCGTCGCCTGGTAGATGGTCATAAATGTGGATATCGTAAACAATGGAGTGAGGAGAAGATTAACAATGCAGTGGAAGAAGTTATTCGGAAGCTGGTGAAGAATCCTAAATTTGAAGAAGCAATTCTGAATAAAATCGGTTCAAGAATTGATACAGAAGAAATAGAAAAAGAGATTGAAGGATTGGAAAAGCAGCACAGGCAGCTGACCGGAGCAAAAGCAAGACTTGGACAGCAGATGGACAATCTGGATATCATGGATAAATTTTATGAGAAGAAATATCAGGATATGGAGACAAGGTTATACCGTTTGTATGATGAGATTGAAGGCGTGGAGAACAGTATAGAGGAAGTCAAGAACCGCCTGCTGAATATTCAGCAACAGAAAATATCAGAAGAAAACGTCTATCAATTTCTTTTATATTTTGATAAACTATATGATAAGTTCACCGACCTGGAGAAGAAAGAATTTCTTAACAGCTTTGTGGAACAGGTGGACATTTACGAGCAGGAGCAGCCAGATGGCAGATTCCTGAAGCACATAAAGTTCCGTTTTCCGGTGTATTTTGGAGACAGGGAGACACAGGAACTTTGTTGGGACAACGAAAGTACCGTTGAGACAATAGTTGCACTACATCGGACAGATTTGTAAGAATCCTTGATTTTAGGCACTTTGAGAGGTTTTTCAGGTTTGACCAGAGTGACCGAAAAACATACAAAAAGGCAATTTCTGATGGAGTAAATGTGTATGTGGTATTGGACTGCGGCTTCGGAAACACATCAAAGGAAAAGTAATATTTTTATCATTCAACTAAATAACAGAAGCGTGAAAGACCGTTCATTTTCAAGAAAAATTGAAAGTGAGTGGTCTTTTTTTATACCTTTAAAACGGATTTTTATTAAGACGTTTTAAAGGGCTGATTCGATGTGTTCGAGAAAGGCGATATTATGGAGACGATCCGGAATGTAGATGTAAACAGATTGCATGATTTCAAAAATCATCCATTTAAAGTAGAGATGAATACAGAATTGTGCGAGCTTATGAGAAGTATTGAAAAAGAAGGAGTGCTTGTGCCACTTCTTGTAAGGACTAATCCATACGGTGATGAATATGAAGTTATATCAGGACATAGAAGGAAGGAGGCAGCAATTTGGGCAGGAGAGACGAAGGTTCCGGTTGTGATAAGAGAATTAGATGATGATCAGGCAGTTGTGGCAATGGTTGATTCTAATCTGCATAGAGAGAATCTCAAACCTAGCGAGAAAGCATTTGCGTATAAGATGAAGCTGGATGCAATGAAACATCAGGGAAAGCACCTTGACAGTGGGGCTTTGGCTCAAGTTGGACCAAAGTTTACAGATGGAAGTCAGCTAAATGAGAAGGGCAATAATACAAGTACAATAAATAGTAATGAATTACTTGCAAGACAGGTGGGAGAGAGTGTGGCACAGATAAAACGATATATAAGGCTTACAAAGCTTATCCCAAAGATACTTGATATGGTTGATGATGGGAAGATTGCATTCACGATTGCAGTAGAACTGTCTTATCTGTCGGAGAATGAGCAGTATGAGCTTCATGCAGTCATGGATTTAGAGCAGTGCACACCATCATTGTCGCAGGCAAACGGGATGAAACGTATAAGTCAGAGCGGAAAGCTGGATATGGATGCAATCTATTCAATATTGGAAGAGGAAAAACCGAACCAGCGGGAACAGATTAAGATTTGTGCCAGTACACTTGAGGAGTATTTCCCAGATGATTTTACTCCAAAGCAAAAGGTGGAACTTATAGAGAGGCTCGTAAAAGAGTGGCATGAAAAACAGATTAAAGATAATGGAAGGAACAGGTGATTATATGAATAAAAATCAGAATATACGATTTAATATGGATAAGGAATCTGATATTATGGCATGGGAGAGCCTTCACAGCAAAGATGTGGGGGAAAGATTTAAGTCACAAAACAGGTTCGTGATTGAAGCAATCAATTATTATTATGAGAGAGTTATGCGTATACAGGAAGATCCATATCTGGAAACAAGGGAAAAAGAAGATGCATTTGCGGACAGGATAGTTGGAAAGGTAGAAAGGAAAGTACTTTCCAATCTTCCTGCCTTACTGGGATTATATGTAAAGAAAGATTATGAGGAGGAATAATTATGGCGATAGACAGGACAGTTAAGTTTACAGTGAGATTAAATATGCTTAATCCGGCTCATGTAACTATTAATAAGGTTCTGAATGAGTTAAATTTGGATATATTTAAGTCAAAGAATCAGTTTTTTATAGATGCAGCAACTTATTATATCGAGAATTATGGGCAGGAAGAATTAACGCAGCCAAAGAAAGAGAAAGAGCCGGAGTTTGTATCAACAGAAGATATGGAAGCAATTGAGGAAAGAATCAGGCAGGCGGCAAAGGAAGAAGCACGTCAGGAAGCCAATAAGGAAGTTATGACAATGGTAGGAAGTCTGCTGGCTGCAATTCAGACTGGTGGAGGTGCTATGTCAGAAATGAATAAAGCTGATGCTGCTATGGAGACAGGAACGAAAAGCATATCTGATGAGGAGTCAGAGGATTATGAAGAAGATGAGACATTAGTACAGAGTGCACTAAGATGGATGATAAATGATTAGCAATAGAATATAGATTATAGAGACAGGGACTGTGTAGAAATACATGGTCCTTATTTTTATCTGCAAATATTGTAGCGACTGCCGGCATAAAACGATGGCAGAAATAAAAAGCGACTGAACAATCCGACGGCAGTAACTTAAAATGCCGTAATAATCCGACAGCATGGAACTTGAACGAAAGAAAGTCGGAAAAAGAACAAAGGAAAAGTGATGGCACAAAGCGACGGCATTATATAAGAGCGACGGCATAAAGTGAAGTCAGCTATGAAAAATGCTGTAACAAATTGCCGTCAATTAATGTGAAAAGACACCTTTACGAGATTTTAGATAATTATCAGAGCAAGAGATGCTTCAAGCAAGGGGCAAGAGAAGTTCAAATACAGCCCTCGGCGTTTGAGAGCGAAATACACCCTCCGCACAAAACTTCGTTTTGTACTCCGGGGATTTCGCGATTGCATCGAGCCTGAGAATAAATATTACTATGGCTGCATTTGAAGAATTAAATGTAGCTGATAAAAAGAAGGAGATGATAGCAATGCCAAGACATTCATTTATACAGATGACGAAACTCCATAATGTCATGGGGAGAATTGATTATATAACAAGTACAGTTAAACAGGAAAATCTATATGCCATATATGCGACACAGCCACTTCGTTCTTTTTGGAAAGATCTTGCAAAATGCAACAGAGAAGAATTTGCTAAAAGTGGAACGATAGGAAAATATATTGAGGCAAGAGAGCTGATTATAGCATTACCGGAAGGCTTGTATCATTATGAGCATGATTATCTTATCAAACATTTTGCTACGGATTTCAAGAAAAAGTATGGTGTGGACTGCTATGCAGCCCTGCATCATAACAAAAGAAAGACAAACTTTCATATTCATCTGATATTTGCAGAGAGGACGAAACTGGAAAAGCCGGTTGTTAAGGTAGCATCAAGAAACATGTTCTATGATGAAAGAGGGAAACATGTGCGTACTAAGAAAGAGATATTGGATGCAAGTGGTGACATCCGTAATGGCTGTAAGATTATCAGAAAAGGCGAGGTCTATGAGAAAAAAGAGTTTTCTATAAAAGTCGATAGATTTAAAAAGGATTCATTTCTTGATGAGGCAAAGGTGTTTTTTACAAATGAAATAAATCAGCTTGTGCTGCATGAAGAGGATAAACTTAAAGTCTTTGATAAGAACAGTCCATATCTTGCTACTAAAAAAATAGGCAAAAATAATCCAATGGAAGAACAAATAAAGGCTGACAATGAGGTACGACAGGAATGGAACAGGACTGTTGACAGAGCAATTGTAAGCGGAGTGTCAGAAGAGGACATATCAAGGATAAAGAAGAATGAAATAACAGAAAAGGTAAGGTATTCCATAGATTTATATGGAGACAGACCGGATCTTCTTGCAAGTATTATAAAGCTTGCTATTGCAGTGCTTGAACTTCTTATTAATCGCATTATGCTGGCTGCGGTTGGTGTGGCAGAAAAGATGCTGGATATTGTGTCAGAAGAAAGTAGAAATATTGAGGCTAAGACTTATCCAACAATGCCAACAATGTCACCACTTGCAAAAAAATACCTAAGTTTTCAGAATATCTATGATGAATTACAAAAGCAAAATGAAGCAATATTTGCGCAGGAGCATAAACGCAGCGAGCTGGAGATAGAATTGTCAGAATGTAATGGTGCATTTAAGGCACGAAAGCGTGGAGGGTTGCAGAATCAAATATATGAACTGAACAAACAGATTGATAATATGAAACGCTATTTGTCATCTATTGTGCAACGACATGGTTATGATAATGTAAGGGATTTTTATAGTACTTATTATGCGGCCAAAGGTGAATATGCTGATTATGTGAAAGATGTTGAGGAATGGAATGTTAATCACGTTAAAAAGAATGAGAATATTCCAACTGAAGAGAATAGGACAGATAGATATCAGATTGGCGAGGAAAGGGATAAAAACAGATATATGGATAGAAACTATGTAGAGAAGAAAAGATAAAAGAAGATAGAATATTGGGTGATGGAGTGAAATCCCTCACCCTTTTTTGTGTTGATAAATGTAGAACTAGTTAATCAATAATCATAACATTATTTTGCTTGCAAGTGTTCCGATAAAAGAATATACTTATAGTAGACTAATTGTATCGTTTGGAGGGAAATCATGGATTACATAACAACGGTAGAAATGTCAAAAAAATGGGGGATTTCATCAAGAAGAATTTCCCTTTTGTGTAGTCAGGGCAGAGTGCCTGGTGCAGAGAAAAAAGGGAAAACATGGCTGTTACCAAAGGATGCGGTAAAGCCGACTGATCCTCGTAAGAAGAATTAGATGACGTATTGGAGGTGAAAGGCACTTATGGGAAGACCAGAAGATTCCAGAGTAAAGATTCCGGCACTTGTACATTTTACAAGGCTTGGATATACCTATATGTCAATTAAAGATAAAGAACGTAACATAGACTATGATGGTGATACTAACATTTTTTATAGTCAGTTTTTGTCTGCAATTAATAGAATTAATCAAACAGAATTAACACTTGCGGATGCAAAGAAAATTATCGGAGAACTAAAGATTAAATTAGATAATGATGATCTTGGAAAATCATTTTTTCAGATATTGCAATCAGATATTAATGGAATAAAGTTGATTGATTTTAATGATATAAGCGGAACACAGAATGACTATACAGTAGTAACTGAATTACCATATGAAAATGGTGATGATAATTTTCGCCCAGATATTGTTGTGCTGGTTAATGGAATGCCATTATCATTTATAGAGGTCAAGCGTCATAATAACCGTGAGGGAATTCTGACAGAACGAAGTCGTATGGAGAGAAGGTTTGGAAATAAGATTTATCGACGGTTTGTTGGAATGACTCAGTTTACAGTGTTTTCTAATAATAATGAATATGATGACTCTGATATTGAACCAATTCAAGGAGCTTTTTATGCTTCCAGCAGCTATAAAAGAATGTTTTTTAGCAAGTTTCGTGAGCAGAGAGCAGAGGAATTAGGGGCAAAAATGCAAGCAATTAATCCAGAGGAGGAAGCTTTTATTTTAAGTGATACAAATCTGATTTCTATTAAAGGAACTCCAGAGTATGCTTCTTCCTTATCGGAAAACTCGCCTACAAATCGTATCATTACATCTTTATATACAAAAGAAAGATTATTGTTTTTATTAAAGTATGGAATATGTTATAAAACCACAACCAACAAAGATGGTATTACAGAGATAGAGAAGCATATTATGCGATATCCTCAGTTGTTTGCAACATTGGCAATTCGAGATAAATTGAGAGAAGGAGTTAGAAAAGGTGTAATTTGGCACACGCAGGGAAGCGGAAAAACAGCACTTGCATATTCCAATGTAAGATTCTTGACCGACTATTTTAGTAAAGAGGAGGGGAAGATTGCCAAGTTTTACTTTATAGTGGATCGTTTAGATTTAGCAGAGCAAGCGAAGAATGAATTTGAAGCTAGAGGTCTTAAAGTAAAATTGATAAAAGATAAGGAAGAGTTTATTGCAGATATTACAAATCCCGGAGAGTCAAATACCAGTGGGAAAGTGACAATGACTGTAATCAATATTCAAAAGTTTTCCAAGGATTCTGTTACTAAACCATCTGACTATAATGTGGATGTACAGAGAGTTTACTTCTTGGATGAGGCACATAGGAGTTATAATCCAACAGGATCATTTCTGGCAAATCTTATGGCATCTGATAGAGATGCGGTGCAGATAGCGCTTACAGGTACTCCTCTTATTGGAGATGGATACAATACAAAAGATGTATTTGGCAATTATATTCATAAATATTATTATAATCAGTCAATTGCAGATGGTTACACATTAAAGCTGATTCGCGAGGAAATTGAAACGACTTATAAGAATCAGATGAATGATACACTTAATCAAATAGTAAGACAGGGAAGCATAGCAAAGAAAAATTTATATGCTCATCCTAAATTTGTAGAAAAGATGGTTGATTATATCATTCATGATTTTGGGGAAGGCAGGACAGCATTAGATTCTACTATCGGAGCAATGATTGTTTGTGATTCTTCGGAACAGGCAAGGGAAGTGGACAGGCAGTTAAATCGTTTTTCAGATTATACACATGCACTGGTACTTCATGATGAAGGCACAAAGCAGGATAGAAAAAACGATCAGGAAGAGTTTAAGAAAGGCAATATAGATATTTTGGTGGTCTATAACATGCTTTTGACCGGCTTTGATGCTCCTCGATTAAAAAAGCAGTATTTGGCACGAATGATTAAAGCACATAATCTGCTTCAAACGTTAACTAGAGTAAATCGCCCCTATAAAGGTTATCATTATGGATATGTTGTTGATTTTGCAAATATCAAAGATGAGTTTGATAAAACAAATAAAGCATATTTTGATGAACTTCAATCTGAACTTGGAGATGAGGTACAAAACTATAGTAATATTTTTAAGAGCAAAGAAGATATTGAAAAAGATCTGAATGTTGTAAAAAATCAGCTTTTTCTATATGATACAAGCAACGTGGTAAGTTTTATTAATCAAATTAGCGAGATTGATGATAAGAAGCAGTTACTTGATTTACGACAAGCATTAGAAAATTATAAGGCGATGTATAATCTGATCCGTTTGTATGGGTATGAGGATTTATACGAACATTTCAATGTCGAGAATGCAATTAAGTGTCTGAATGAGGTCAATAATCGAATTAGCATTATTAACTTAAAAAATAGCATTGATTCATCAGAGGATATGTCACAGGTACTCAATATGGCATTGGATCAGATAGATTTCCAGTTTCGCAAGATAAAAGAAGAAGAACTTATCATTGCTGATGCATTTAGAGATAGCCTGGAAAAAACAAGAAGAGAAATCGTAGACAGATGCCTTGATCCAAAAGATCCAGAATACATTGCACTTCTTGATGAATTAAAGCGGGTATTCAAGAAGAAAAATATTGAGGAACTCACAACAGATGAAATGAAGCAGATGATGGGGGAACTGGATACTTTGAAAAAGAAGGCAGAAAAAAGAAATCTGGCAGATCGTATGCTTGCGGCAAAGTATTCAGGTGATGTTAAATACATGAGAACTCATAAGAGAATTATGGGTAGTCCACCACCCATTGCAGATGCAATTACTGTACATAGAATTTTAATGAGTGTTAAGTCTAAGGCAGATGATCAGATTGCTCATAATGAGAATATCCTTGATAATGAGGATTATTTTATTAAATCGTTACAGCCAATTATTTTGAGAGCATGTATGGGAGAAAATGTTAGAATAGACAAACCTCAACTTATGTTTATAGATAATTGCCTGTCGAAAGAATATATATTAGAAAGGGATTGGGTTTCCTGATGACAACAGAAGCAATAATAGCAAATACAAAACAGATGATAGATGATCTTAAGACAGTATGTGCCAATTTTGGACTTGGTAATGCTAGTAGTGAATATAAGATTATAACAGAGATTTTTTTGTATAAGTTTTTAAATGATAAGTTTATCTATGAGGTACAGCAGGCGGATGAAGAGTTAAAAAATTCCGAGAATGTGGAGCAGGCATTAAATATTATGTCAGAAGATGACTATGAAATGCTTATGATGCTTCTACCACCGGCTACTGCAAAACTCAAGAGAGAGCATTTTATATCTTATCTTTTCAATCATAAGAATGATGAGAAGTTTAACGAATTATTTGATTCAACCTTATGGGATATTTCTAACACTAATCTAGATGTGTTCTCTGTAAGTACTGGCTCCGGTGATAAGATTCGTCTATTTGATCAGAATTTATCTCAAAATGTAACAGAGTCAAATCGGAGGTCTGATTTCTGCAAAGCTATGATTGATAAATTAGTTACATTCAGTTTTGCAGAGGCTTTTTCACAGAAATATGACTTTTTTGCGACTATTTTTGAGTATCTGATTAAGGATTATAACAAGGATTTTGGCAAGTATGCAGAATATTATACACCACATTCTATTGCAAGTATTATTGCAAGAATTATGGTGCCGGAAGGTGTGCAGAATGTAACCGTATATGATCCGGCAGCAGGTTCTGGAACTCTGGTACTTGCACTTGCACATGAAATTGGCGAAAGTAATTGTACGATTTATACACAGGATATTTCTCAAAAGTCTAATGAATTTTTGAGACTCAATCTTATTTTAAATAACTTGGTACATTCACTTGGTCATGTAGTGCATGGAGATACACTTCTTTCTCCACAGCATTTGAACCGTCAGAAAAATGGTTTGATGAAATTTGATTATATTGTTAGCAATCCTCCATTTAATGTGGATTTTTCTGATAACAGAGATACTCTTGCGGGAGATATTTATAAAGAAAGATTTTGGGCTGGAGTGCCTAATGTACCAAATAAGAACAAGGATAGCATGGCAATCTATCAGATGTTCTTACAGCACATTATTTTTTCCATGAAAGAGAATGGTGGCAGAGCAGCCGTAGTAGTTCCAACAGGATTTCTAACAGCAGGAACTAGAATCCCTAAGAAAATACGAGAACGCATTGTTGAAGACAGAATGCTCAGAGGTGTTGTCTCAATGCCAAGCAATATTTTTGCTACGACAGGAACAAATGTATCTGTGTTATTTTTAGACAATTCAAAGAAGTATGAGCAGGCAATCTTAATGGATGCATCTAAACTTGGAACAAAGATTAAGGTAGATGGAAAAAACCAAAGAACGGTTTTATCACCAGAAGAAATAGAGAATATTATCGATACCTTTAATAACTTTGAAACAAAGGATGATTTTTCTGTGGTTGTAGATTATGACAAGATAGAGCAGAAAAAATGTTCATTCAGCGCAGGACAGTATTTTGAAGTAAAGATTGAATATGTTGAGCTGACACAAGAAGAGTTTCAGAAAAAAATGGATGGATATACAGAAAAATTAACGGAATTGTTTGCTGAGGGAAATGCACTGCAGACAGAAATTTTGGAACAGTTAAAGAAGGTGAAATATGAGTAGGATTACAAAATATGCTTTATCTGATTTATATGAGATGAGTTCCGGAATTTCATCTACAAAAGAACAGGCTGGACATGGTGCACCATTTGTATCTTTTAGCACGGTCTTTAATAATTATTTTTTGCCAGATGAGTTATTTGATTTGATGGATACAAATGAGAAAGAACAGGAGATATATTCGATAAAAGCAGGAGATGTCCTTATTACACGAACAAGTGAAACAATAGACGAACTAGCTATGAGTTGTGTAGCAGTAAAGGATTATCCAAAAGCAACTTATAGTGGATTTACAAAACGCCTTAGACCTAAGAAAGAAGGAATAGCATATCCCAAGTACATGGCATTTTATTTTAGAAGTGAATTGTTTCGTAAAGCTGTAACTAATAATGCCTTTATGACTTTGAGAGCAAGTTTTAATGAGGATATTTTTACGTTTTTGGATGTTTACTTGCCAATTTATGAAGAACAGGTAAGAATTGGGGATATGCTTTATGCTGTTGAGTGCAAAATTCAAAAAAATAAGGAGATAAATGATTATTTAGAGCAGCAACTCCAGCTGTTGTATGATTATTGGTTCACTCAATATAATTTTCCTAACGAGGACGGACAACCATACAAGGCTTCAAATGGGCTAATGGTATGGAATAAAATGATTAATCATCTAATTCCAGCCGATTGGAAAGTTAAGCCACTGGGGACAATATGCTCTTTTCGTAACGGTATTAACTACGACAAAAATGTTGATGGTAATACCATATATAAAATTATTAATGTACGAAACATTTCATCTTCTACGCTTTTTCTTGACGAAAGCAATTTTGATGAGATATGTCTTCCAAAGCAACAAGGTGATAAATACTATGTATCTGATGATAGCATTATCATTGCCCGTAGTGGGATACCAGGAGCTACAAGAATATTATGCAATCCAAGTAGTAATATAATTTTTTGTGGATTTATTATTTGTTGTACACCATCTGATAATACCTTACAAAACTACTTAACATTATATTTAAGACAATTTGAAGGTAGTTCCGCAACTCAAACCGGTGGTTCCATTTTGAAGAATGTAAGTCAAGAAACTCTGAAAAATTTGATTGTGCCTATTCCACCACAATCACTGTTAAATCAGTTCAATGATTCAATATTACCTATATATAATCTTATCAATAGCAACACCAAAGAAAATGTGCAGCTTATCACTCTCAGAGACTGGCTTCTTCCAATGTTAATGAATGGTCAGACCACCATCGAAGATTGATATGATAAATAATCATTTATCAGAGAAATAATTATTATGATATGGGCTATCATATTACAAGAATATTGGATATTATTTAATAAATAACAAAATATGCAAAGAAAAGGAAGACACATAATGTTTTACGATACATTAAATACAGAGGAACAAGTTTCATACTTAATAAAGCCAATCATAGAAGTGCTACAAGAAGCCGGGGGGCAATTGGAGAGAGCAGAAATTAGGGATAGAATTAGCGAAAAAGACGAGAAGATTGCTGAATTTGAACAAAAGCTATATACATCTAATAAAACCGGTTCTAAATATAAGAAATTTGATTTTAAGTTTAATTTTGCTCTTAAAGAGTTAAGTTATTTGGGATTCCTTACATATGTTAGATATAAACCACTTGTGACATTAACGGAAAAAGGAGCCGCTGTTGATGTTTCAAATTTTGATGTTAAGAAGGAGGTTCGAGAAAAGGCAGCTGTTTATTGGGAAGAAAAATCAGCTAAGAATAAAGAGAAGAATAGTGTAATGCCAAAAGAAATCGAAGATGAAAACAGTATAAATGCTGATGATATATTGGATGATGTTAAGGTCAAATTGCAAAGTGCAATAGCAAATATGTCTCCTAAGAAATTTGAACAATTCTCGAGAGCATTACTGACTAAAATGGGAGTACAGTTTACGGATAAGGGTATTAAAATATCGAATGATGGTGGAATTGATGGATATGGATATCATACAGACGATGATGATTTCAGAACAACCAGAGTTGTAATTCAATGTAAACGATATAACACAGCTCCTGTGAGTGAGCCTGATATAAATCAGTTTTTGGGGGCTATGAATAAATTTCAGGCAGATTATGGAGTGTTTATTACAAATAGCAGATTTACTAATGCAGCAAGGGAGGCAGCAAGAGAAGGTACACCAATAACGTTAATTGATGGCAATGATCTGGTAAGGCTTGTTATTAAGTATGAACTTTATATTACACCTGTAACAACATATGTACTTGATGACTTTTATGATGAAGAATAGTTACGTCGGTTATATTAATAGAAAACATGGTGTAACTTCTCTCACTGATTGTACGTCATGCAACTATTTTTTATAGCACATAATTTTTTCCCATTTTTCAGGAAAACCCATTTTGGAAAATAGCAGCTCCTGGCTGATGTGTGGGCAGTTCTTGCGAACGGAATGAATCAATTGTTTGAGCTCAGCTTTAAATTGTTTAAATTCCTGATTGTCAATAAGATAACGCAAAGCAATCACTACTGCGAATAGATCCTTCTTTCCAATAGCATATTGTCCTTTTTTCCGTGGTAGTTGTAATTTGCTATGTAAAACAGTATCAGGGATTGCTTCATTTACTTGAAATGAATAAAGTCTCTCGTTGTGAGCACATACATTCCTACAGCTTGCGAGGATACGGATGAGCTGATGCAACTGAACCTCTGACATATTGGCAAAATTCAGACTAACCTTGGTGCGGATATCAGAAGTCGTATATTGATACATTTTTGAAATTTGTCCAAACGTAAGCGCATTGGTTGCTACCCATAAAGGGACATTTCCATACATTGTTGCATGATGAGTGATATAACTATAGTTGCTTGGCAAGGCGATAGTTTTACTTAAGGTAGTAATCAGGCGATTTATTTTGCTTTGATTTCTGCGAGTATAGTTATAATTACCTGCAGTTAAATATGCCGTCTGTTGTTCTCCATATTTTTCGCAAAAGTAGTAGGAAAGCATGGATTTCAACTGTCTTTCCACATGTAAGATATATTTTAGAAAGAGCGTTCTTAATTCTTCGTCAAAGTAATAGAAAGCGGTAATTTCTTCAAAAGTAACACCATGTAGATAATTACCGGATGGTTTATGTTTAAATAAATCCTTATAACCGCCGATTAATGAAAAATAGCCTAACTTTTGTAAAGTGGTTTTGGCAAATTCAGGATCGGAAATAACAAGCTGTTTTTCTTTTTCAAGCTTTTCGATTTGCTCATCATATGTGAAAAATGTTTTATTAGCCATTTCTGAATCCTCCTTTATTTTGGCATAAAAAAAGTGGAGTCCACGCATGGAACTCCACCGGCTGCGGGCATCGCAAGTTTCCGCAGCGCAACCACTAAAGATACTATACCATTGATATCTGGCGATGTCAAACAGTATTTTTTAGTGGCATTAATAGTTTATGCGTTTCTGTGTGTGATATTCTTATTTTGTTCATTCTTGGCATTCAGCCATTTTTCTTTATATTCCAGTGCTTTCTCAGGCTTGTGCCATCTGGCATATAGATTATTCAGATATCCGTATACAGATTTCAGATAGTTATTCTTAGAAACATAATTATCAAATGCTGAAACAGCAGTATCAGATGAAGCTAAATCAGAATCACTGGTATCCATAGCAGCATTGATAATACTCTCTGCTGCCAGTAGATTCTTTTCGGCTTCTACTGGTTTACCTTCCTTTAATGCAATTATTCCGGAAGCAAGTCGGCAGCAGCCATAATCTAAAGTGTTGTAGCCTTCGTTATCTGTTACAAGAGCATCATATTGATTAAGGACAAGCCGTGCAAGCTCTAAATCACCAGCAAGTATCAGCATATTTACAAGATTAAGCATCTGTTGGAGCATATCATGCGTTTCAATTATGCCGGTGTCAGCATATGAAATCCTTATCTCAAATGCCTTGTGTAAGGCTTCGGTTGCTTTATCAGTTTTTTTAAGTGCAAGATATACATTGGACAGATTGTTATAAAGATTTGAGAGTAGATTGATATAGCGCTTCTGATTCATGGTGTTCATAGTGTCATCTTCATTTTCAAGCAGGTGTATAGCTTTTTCACGTTTCTTTACAGCCACATCATAATCCTTTCTAATGTATGAAAGCTCTGCTTTGTAGTCTAAAAGTAATGCTCTGTCACAGACAGAATCGATATGCTCCTGTTCCATAAGGTATGATATCCGGTCAGCCAGTTTTGACATATAATCCCTGACAGAGTATTTTTCAAGATATGGAAACATATCCTGAAGGAATAGCAGATAACAGGCAGAATTATCATTGATGATGTTTTCTACAACACTTATCATAGCCTGTATCGTATTATCGGGCTTTCGGACTTCTAAGCCATGCATCAAGCAGATTGAGTGAAGACTGTTTACAAGTGTCTGACAATTGGAAATGCAAGGATTTAATTCCTCATATATGATTTCCTGTATCAGAGGATGCAGGTTTATTTTCTTATTCTCTATGTCATCTGTTATAAAACCATATCGGGCAAGATAATTAACATCATGTAAAGAGGCGAGCTGCAGCCAGTTCCTGAAATGATTCTTATACACGCCGGATACCGGAAGGATTGACAGGTTCTTAAGTATATCGGTTTGAGAAGAGTTAAGCCGGCTGATCTGCATAAGAATACGCAAATGTTCAATCATAAGCCCATCATAATAATCCCCATCTTTATATAATTCCACATTTTCACTATCTGTGATATTAAGCCCACACTGCTTTAATTCATGCAGTAATTCATCAGGCTCAAGACCGCCTGCTGCAAGTGAAAGAGCTGATAATACGACAGTCAGGGTGTGGGAATGAACTTCTCTTATTATCTGTTTAACTGTTTCAGTATCATCATCCGAATAAGGACAATGCGAAGCAAAAAGCTGTAAAAGGTCTTTTTCAGATGCTATCTCTTTAATCTTAATCGAAGCATATTGTTTTACTTCACAGCGTGTCGTGACAAGCAATTCAAAATCATTCTTTACAAATTCTTTGAAAAAAGCATCATCCTTAGGAAGTGCATTAAAGTTATCCAGTATCACAAGGCTGTCCTGATGCAGGGAGCGTAGCAGTCGGTAATGTGAGTCAAATAGAGCATCCTCATCCATATCTGATGTATCATCTGAAAATTCCATGGCTGCAATGTCTTTTCGCAGGCTGCCGGAATAAAACAGGTAGATGATATTGGTATATTTCTTTTTATTCCTGCTGGCATAATATTTTGCCAGTTCACTTTTTCCTATTCCTGCGATTCCATTTATGAAAACAACGGATTCAGAAGCAAGCAGTCTGCCACATTCTTTTATCTCATCATTTCTTCCGATGAATTCTTTTACAACAGCCGGCAAACGATTACTTAGCAGAATGTCAGTAAGCTCCGGTGAATACAGGTTCTTTCTGTTATGGTCAGATAATATGGCGTAAAGCATAACATCTGTAAAAAATGTGGCATTATCATCAATGGCAATTAATTCATCAGCTTTGGTAATGCCAATTATTTTTCGGCTGTTATTAATCATATCTTCCAACAAGTATCTGGTATTAGAAACATTTATAAGATTAGGAATAATCTTGTTCTTAAAGTCCGTAATCATCTGATTACGCCCGGTATCATTTTTGTATTCATTCAGAATATCTACAGGAACAGGTCTTGCTCCATTACACCAGCGGCTGAAGGTGATGTTATCATCTGAAGCTTCACCATAGTCAGAGGCTTCATCCAACAGGCAGAGCGAAAACAGGTCACGCACAAGCCGGTGCTGTGGGTAAGTCTTTATTTTATTGTCAAGTAATGCACCTGTCACATGTGCAAATGTCAATTGATTTTTCATACTTTCTCCATGTCTATGTCAACTTCCAGTCAACATGTCGTCAATGTGTTTCATTCTCAAAATTTACTATCATTATCACAACAAAACATAGCCAGCAGACAGCAGAAGATATCTGAAATGGCTATAAATATTATAACATAGAACAAACATATGTTCTACAACTTTTTTGCACATTGAAAACTAAATGAGCTTTATCATATGCCAACAGAACCAGCGAAGATGTTTCCGGTAGGAAACGGAGCGGGTGAAGACACTTCCGTCAAGGGTGGGAAACGGACTCGAACAGGAGTAGCCCACAGGTCACGAAGCGATTCGGGGGACTAAAGGTCAGCTGTGAGACTGACAACATGTGATATGCAGAAAGCCAAATGAAGTATCTTTCAACGGTATGATTATCACAATTGAGATTTCGGTAAAAGAAGGTGATATGTTTAGTATTTTAAGAAGGGGGTGTTTACACATGGCAAAAGAATTAGAATTAGCCAAGAAACTGGCTGTACTTGGGTGGATTTTCCGCAAGGGACTGATTACCGAAGATGAGTACAGTAGAACAAGAGTTCATATTATGAGTGAATATGATGTTATAACTTTTATGACAGCATAGCCGCACATTCGTTAACATTTATATTTTGAATTATAGTGTAGGCAGTAGCAGAAATGATGTTACTGCCAATTTATTTTATACAGACAGATTTTAGGGAAGGAGCGTTTTCTATGGATGAAAAACAGGTAGAAGTAATAAAGAAAGTGGATGGTCCTGTTATCAGAGACCGCAGAAAGATGGGAAAGCCACTTACTATTACAAGAAAAAGAGTAGCAGCATATGTCCGTGTCAGCACGAATGGAGAAGAGCAGATACAGAGCTTTAATTCACAGAAGCAGTACTATCAGGATAAGATAGATTCCAATAAAGAGTGGGTTATGGTTGGGATATACGCTGATGAGGGTATCACAGGAACCAAAACAACGAAAAGAGAGCAGTTTCTTAAGATGATTGATGATTGTATGAATGGTCTTATAGATATTGTAATTACGAAGTCAGTATCAAGATTTTCACGAAATCTTGTTGATACACTGCAATATACCAGAATGCTGAAGGTAAAGGGAGTTACAGTAATTTTTGAAAAAGAGAATATTGACACATCAAAGATGGAAAGTGAGATGCAGTTATCACTTTTATCTGCTCTTGCACAGAATGAGGTTGAGTCTTTATCCCAGAATGTGACAATGGGTGTGCAGATGAAAATGTCCAGAGGAGAGCTGATGGGATTTAACGGATGTCTCGGATATGATTATAACCCGGAGGATAAGAGTATAACTATCAATGAAGCAGAAGCAGAGACAGTTCGCCTGATTTATGATTTGTATCTGCAGGGATATGGTGCATATAGAATTGCGAAGGAGCTTACGAGGCTTGGTAAGGTCAATAAAAAGGGCAATGTTAAGTGGACAGACAGCGGTGTTAGGGGAATTCTTAAGAATGAAAAGTACAAGGGCGATTTGCTTATGGGAAAAACTTACACAGTAGACCCGATATCAAAGAGGCGTCTGGATAATCACGGTGAATCCAATAAATATTATACGAAGAATCATCATGAAGCCATTATTTCAGAGGAAGAGTGGGATAAAGTTCAGGATATTTTAAAAAGCAGATATCGTACTAATGAAAATGTATCAGATGCGGAGAGAATCAAGTTTGCAAGAAAATACGCTTTTAGCAGTATGTGTCAGTGTGGTTTCTGTGGAACTAATCTCACCAGACGTTCCCATAATCAGGATACAAAGCATAAAAAGCCGGTATGGAAATGCCGGACGGCAACGAATAAGGGAATTGCAAACTGCCCACATAGCAAAGCCGTAGATGAAGTGTTTATCGAAAATGCGTTTCTTGAGATGTTTAAGTTGCTTGCAGAGAATTTTGATGATGTACTTGAATCTGTGTTGTCATCAGTGGAAGAAACATTATCCAAAGACGACAGTACAGAAAAATTGAAGCGTATTGAGAAAGAGATTCCCTCGCTTGAAAAGAAGAGAAAAAAATTGACTGATATGTATCTGGATGATAAAATTTCTAAAGAAGCCTATGACGATAAATACAGTGAGATTAGCAATAAGTTGGATAAATGTGAAGAAGAAAAGCATTTATTTTCTGACTGCGTATTATCACAGAAGAATATTGCTGATAAGATGAAACTCATCAGGCAGAAGCTTAAAGGGGCTGATGTACTTGATGAATTTGACAGAGTAGTATTTGAAAGCATTGTGGAGAAAGTCGTTGTCGGTGATATGGAAGAGGATGGCAAAGCTGATCCGTATAAGCTGACATTTGTGCTAAAGGGTATGGATGACAGAAGTATACCATATGCCAGAGACCGATATATGAATCTTTGTGAAAAGGCTGTGTAGACAACAAGGAGGAGCTTAAAAATGAGCGATAATCATGACTTGTTGAATGATAAAGATGTGTGTTCTTTTGAAGAACACGAGGCAGAAAATGTGTGTTCCAACAAAGATGCCGTTGCATGTGGAGACGGTATGCCTTTTGTCCAAACTTCACGAGGCGAAGTATCATGTGAATGTGAGACTGGATATGGACGAATTGGATTTGACATCTGCGGAGAGTAAGGCTACTTATGAAGAGATTAAGAAATATGTGGCTGAGCATAATGATGGGATGAAGGTATCTAATCTGTATATTGCACAGATAAAGCAGAAGCATGGAATTATAGAAAGAGAGAACTATAATAAACCAAAATCTGAGAATGGCGGACAGCCAGAATGCCCAAAAGAAAAAGAAATAGCGATTGAAGATGCGTTGAAGTATTTTCGGATGATTCCAAGTGAATCATAGGCTAATTTGGCTTATCGGATTGAGAAAATTCAACTAATGTTATTGAGCCTTCGGACATTGGGAATAAAACCTGATGTTCGTAGGCTTTTTGTTCATGACAATAGATGTTTGCGGAGTGCGCATTCTATTGTATACAGAAAAATTTTTCGCAGATATAATAAACATGACATATAGCTGTCGTGTTGAATTAGGTATGATATGTATGGAGTGTAAGAAACGATGAAAATAGATAGACTTATCGGTATATTGTCAATCTTACTGCAGGAAGAAAAGACAACGGCTCCTGAACTGGCAGAAAAATTTGAGGTATCCCGCAGGACAATAAACAGGGATATTGAAGACCTTTGCAAAGCAGGTATTCCAATAAGGACGGCACAGGGGACCGGTGGTGGTATTAGCATTATGGACGGATATTGTATAGATAGGACAATTCTGACATCCAAAGATATGCAGATGATTCTTGCGGGGCTGAGAGGCCTTGACAGTGTGAGTGGAAAGCGATACTACGGTCAGCTGATGGAGAAAATCCAGACTGGATCATCAGAGTTTATTAGTGGAAGAGACTCTATGCTGATTGATTTATCTTCATGGTATAAGGGTTCGCTTGCTCCAAAGATCGAGGTAATACAGAGTGCAATAGAAAACAGGCGCATCGTACGATTTAAGTATTATGCTCCGTCCGGAGAGAGCAACCGAAGGGTAGAACCATATTATCTGGTTTTCCAGTGGTCGAGCTGGTATGTATGGGGGTGGTGTTTAGAACGTAAAGATTACAGGCTGTTCAAACTGAACCGTATGGATTGTGTTGTTGAAACAGACCGTGGATTTCTGCGTAGAGATGTACCAATGCCAGATTTGTCAAATGAGAAGATATTTCCGGGTGGGATAAAGGTAAAAGCTCTTTTCTCACCGAATATGAAGTGGCGGCTAGTTGAAGAATTTGGACCGAACTGCTTTACAGAAACGGACGATGGAAGGCTGCTCTTTTCAGCAGACTATACGGATATGGAAAACCTTGTGACATGGCTTATGACATTCGGAGCAAAAGTAGAGGTGCTTGAGCCGGAAGAAGTGCGGGACATTATTCGCAGGAATGCAGAGGAAATATTAAAAATCTATGGAGGATTAGGAAAATGAGATTAGACGGTTTGGGGTTGTTTGTTGATGATATGGCAAAGATGATTCATTTTTACAAGGATGTTCTCGAATTTGAAATTAAGGAAGAAGAGAATACTTCCAATGTTTATCTTGTGAAAGACGGAACACTTTTTTTACTGTATGGACGGAACGATTTTGAGAAGATGACAAACCGGCGATATGAGTATATCAAGGGTCTGAATGGTCATTTTGAAATAACACTATATGTTGATACTTTTGAAGAGGTGGATGAAGCATACAAGAAGGCTGTGGAAAACGGTGCAACATCTGTGCTTGAACCGGAACTTGAACCTTGGGGACAGAGAACCTGCTATATTGCTGATCCGGAAGGAAATCTGATAGAGATTGGTTCATGGAATAAGCCTTATGAAGAGAAGGATTTAGAGGGGGTGTAAAGGATATGGCTTTTGACTACAAGAAGGAATATAAAGAATTTTATATGCCGGAAGGCACACCGTCTATCGTAACTGTTCCGAAAATGAACTATATAGCGGTAAGGGGAATCGGCAATCCAAATGATGCAGACGGAGAATACAAGCAGGCTATCGGACTTCTGTATGGAATTGCATTTACGATTAAAATGAGCAAAAAGGAAGATCATCAGATTGATGGATATTTCGATTATGTCGTGCCGCCATTAGAGGGATTCTGGTGGCAGGGTGAGCGGCGTCCAGGGGACGCCATGCTGCGAACCGACCGAGCCGGCAGGCGAGACGGAGTATTCGGAATTGATTATGCTCGTAAGGAAGATTTTAAGTGGATCTCTGTTATTCGCTTGCCAGATTTTGTTACCAGGGAAGATTTCGACTGGGCTGTCAGGAAAGCTACGGCAAAGAAAAAACAGGATTTTTCTAAGGTTGAGTTTTTTTCCTATGATGAAGGTCTGTGTGTACAGTGTATGCATATCGGTTCGTATGACGATGAGCCTGCTACAGTAGATGCGATGCACAGATTTATGGAAGAACAAGGATATGCACTGGATATTACTGATCAGAGAATGCACCACGAAATTTATTTGAGTGATGCACGGAGGGTGGCACCGGAGAAACTGAAGACTGTGGTCAGGCATCCAATAAAGACTATGGGGAAATAGGAGGAAAAAGATATGGCATCAACAAAGGCATATTTGGATTTTGTTTTGGAACAATTATCAGGACTGGATGAAATCAGCAGTCGGGCAATGATGGGATCATTCATTCTTTATTACCGTGGAAAGGTTTTTGGTGGAATATATGATGACAGGCTTTTGGTAAAGCCAGTTCCGGTGGCGGTGAAAATGATGCCGGATGCTGAGATGGAACCGCCATATGATGGTGTGAAAAAAATGATACTGGTTGATGATGTGGATAATCGGCAGTTTCTGTGTGAATTGGTTGAGAGCATGTGGGAAGAATTGCCGAAGAAGAAAGAGAAAAATTGCAAGTAAGACTTGATAAAAACGAACGAACATTCTATATTAACAGAGGAGATTTTATATCCAAAATCAGAAAATACGAATGTACAAATGGAGCTCAAACCCTTGTGGTTTGGGCTTTTCCTAATTCTGTAGAAAATCTGAGAATAACTATTTCTAAAAAGTTAATTATCATTTTGTAATGGAAAATGGACAGAATTATTCACAAAACTGTTTGTACAATACTAACAAATTTTTGAGCGTATATAGTCTTGTAAAAGTGGGAGCATGGCAATCGAGTAACATCGGTTGCTTTTTTGTTGCCTATTTTTTAGAAAGTCATCAATTGCCCCGATAGAGTGATTTCTAAAAAACAAAGTAAAAAGAGTGGGGGAAATGCAAAGTGAAAGAGTATTCAAAAGGTATTTATGTGAAATTTAAACCGGAGGAGGTGGAAATACTGCATGATCGGATGAAGAAAGCCAGAGTTCAAAATATGAGTGCGTGTATCAGGAAGATGGCGATAAACGGGTATGTAATAATCCCTGAATGGCCTGATTTGAACCGGGTAATATCTTTGCATACAAGGATTAGTAATAATCTCAATCAGTATGCTAAGAAAGCAAATGAAACGGGGAAGCTGTAACCGTGTGCAATTCGAGGCGGTTAGAAGTGAGGCGGGATTAAACAGATTTGTTATGATACCGACCAAATGGATTGAACAGACAAATGCTATTGGAATAGTGTCGAAAGCAGGCAGGTATGGTGGAGGAACTTATGCACATAGTGATATTGCTATGGCATTTGCAACATGGATTTCTCCAGAATTTCAACTGTATATTATGAAAGACTATCGCAGACTGAAACAGGACGAAAATAGTCGTCTGTCATTGGATTGGAATTTGAACAGAGCATTATCAAAGGTGAATTATCGTATTCACACAGATGCAGTAAAAGAAAATTTGATTCCACCAGAACTAACACCGGAACAGATTGCCTATATATATGCCAGTGAAGCAGATCTTTTAAATGTTGTTTTATTTGGACAAACTGCAAAACAATGGAAAAATAACAATCCAGGTAAAAAGGGTAATGTGCGTGACGATGCAAATTTAAATCAGTTATTGGTATTGGCAAATATGGAGAGCTATAATGCAATTTTAATTGAACAGGGAAAATCTCAATCAGAAAGACTCGTATTGCTTAGAAATTTGGCAATTAAGCAGATGGATACATTAGCCAGTATTAATTTATCAGCGGTTTCGGCACTTCCGGGAGGTGATATGTAAATTGAAGAAAGAAAAAATCAGAGTTTATTTATATACCCGTGTTTCCACAACCATGCAGATAGACGGATGTTCTCTAGATGCACAGAAAACAAAAATGAAAGCCTTATGTGATTATAATGAGTATGAAATTGCCGGTGAGTATGAGGGTGCAGGAAAATCCGGTAAGTCCATAGAAGGAAGAATTGCGTTTAATCAGATGATGGACGATATCAAATCAGGAAAAGATGAAGTGTCTTATGTCCTTGTATTTAAGCTTTCCAGATTTGGAAGAAATGCGGCAGATGTCCTTGCAATATTACAAGTGATGCAGGACTTTGGTGTGAATTTGATTTGTGCAGAGGATGGAATAGATTCATCTAGAGATGCCGGGAAACTTATGATATCTGTTCTGTCAGCAGTGGCAGAGATTGAACGTGAGAACATCCGTGTTCAGACAATGGAAGGCAGGATGCAGAAAGCCAGGGAAGGTAAATGGAATGGTGGTTTTGCACCATATGGATATGCTCTTATTGATGGAAAATTGGTAGTGAATGAGGAAGAGGCAGTAGCTATCAGAACGATATTTGACCAATATGTAAATACAGATCTGGGAGCGAATGGAATTGCTAAGTATTTAGAAAATCATGGAATTCATAAGATAGCCAGACAGAATGGCAAAAATCCGTTATTTGATGCTGCTCTTATCAGAAGGATTATACAGAATCCGGTTTATAGCGGTAAAATCTCCTAAGGCAGAAGACGGACAGAAAAGGTTCATGGTACAAGGAACGAGTACAGGCAGGTTAAGAAAGACGAGTATCTGTTGGTAGATGGTTTACATGAAGCTCTTGTATCAGAAGAAGTATGGGAGCAGGCACAGGTCAAGGTTGCGGCACAGGCTAAAAAGTATGAAAAGGTCAATCGTGATAAGAAAGAAAAGATTCATCTTTTATCTGGAATTCTGAAATGTCCTGTCTGCGGTGCCGGAATGTATGGAAACAAGGCCATTAAGAAGCGCAAGGATGGAAGCAATTATAAGGACTTTTATTATTATGGCTGTAAACACCGGAATATGACCAGAGGCCATAAGTGTGATTATAAAAAACAGGTGCATGAGGAAATGATGGATGCTTCTGTTGCAGAGGTGATCCGTAAACTGGTTAGCAATCCTAAATTTTCGGATTTAATACGCAGCAAGATAAATATGGAAGTAGACACAAGCGTATTAGATCAGGAAATAGCAAATTACGAAAAACAATCAAGACAGCTATACCATAATAAAGATACTATCTTGTCAGATATTGATTCTCTTGATTATGAGGATAAGCATTATCAGCGAAGAAAAACAGATTTAGAGAGCCGTTTGTACAAGACTTATGATAAAATAGATAAAGCAGAGAAATTGCTTATATCTGCAAAAACCAAGAAACGCGCTCTGCTGGCAGACAGGATTACCGGCGACAATATCTACAAGGCACTCATTTTCTTTGATAAGCTGTATGCCAAAATGAACGAAGCTGAAAAACGAGAGTTCCTGTCACAGTTAGTGGATAATGTGCAGATTTACGAAGAACGCAAAGAGAATGGTCAGTGGCTGAAATCCATAGAATTTAAGTTGCCGATTATAGAAAAAGAGTTTACATTAAGTTTGGACAATGATACACAAAACGAGACGGTATGTTTGCTGTCAAGGAAATAAAATCAAGTGCTGAAAAGTGGATGGCCGGAAAATTGCGGTAGGGTTTAGGCTGTGGATTAGATGTCGTGTGTTGTGGCAGTGATATGGATAACAAGGCTGACGCAGTTCCGGCCACTCGATACTAAGGGATAGACTTGCAGTGGAATAGATAACAGGAGGTGGAACTCATATGCCAACGAAAAATCAACATTTTGTCCCAAGAATATATTTGAAGGCTTGGGAGACTAAAGTTGAGACAAGTAAAGAGCCGAATAAGAAATTTGACGGAGTTTATTATTACACGAATGGTATGGATAATGGAGAAGGTAGCACTAGGGAAGCAATTCTCTGGGAGCCTCATTTATATACGATTAGTTTCAGACAGTTTTATTTAGCAAGAAAGTGCCCAAAGGTTTACAATTATTTTGTTGATGAAATTTACAATTCAATGAGAAGTAATTCCTCAAAGCCTGTTTACGGGAAACTAGGATATAGTATTATCAAGACAAAAAAGAGCATTTACAAGCATTTGTTTGATATCGATAAATGGGATTTTTATTATGATGATGGAACAACAGCAAGAAAGAAAGCACTATTGAATCGTTTTGATGATATGAGATGCTATCTATTAGAAGATTCATTCAGTAATATTTTTGAATCGAAGTGGGAAAGCATCCTACATACATTTATTAACGAAGTTCACAAGATAGCGCCAAACCCTGAAGCCGGGGGTGTAAGAACAATTTCTGAAGTCGCTGCAAAAGATATAATGGAGTTCTTTTTTATGATGCTGTGTAGAAGTCCTCGGTTTGATGCAACAGGTGTATATACAAGGATGAGTAAACTGTTAAAAAGTACGTTCGGAGGAAGTGATGAAATTGATGAAATGATGGATGCTGTATGGTTTACAGAGTTATATAGAATGTTCTATAAAGAGAAAGGTGGCTTCTATCATACTGCTTTAGCAAAAGCGGTAGAGAATTGCCAGATTATATTATTTGAAGCGTATTCAGATGCAGGGAAGTTTATAACTTCAGATAATCCTTCATTTCAACATATATCTTATGTGGAAGCTCATAATATGAATGGTTATTATTTTCCAATTAGCCCAAAACATATGCTTTTAATAGCGAGAGGAAGTGACGAAATCAATAATGTAGATTATCGTATGGCAGATAGAGAGCTGGTCAAGAAGTTTAATCGCATAATTGCATTACATAGTAATAAACTTATTGTATCTTCAGATAGCAAACGAGCAGATTTCTTGTAATGTAGATTGTAAAAGCAGGAGTGAATTAGCGTGTTGAACGATAAAATGAAAAAAGTATTTAAGACAATAAAACAAGTTATCACGGGCACGCTTCCTGATAAGTATATATTTTTTTTGCTTGAAGATAGAATTGACCTCGATGATTTAGTAATGCAAATATTGTTTGAATGTTGTAAATTTGCCTATGATTCGACGGCAAAGAAGAGTTCACTGAGAGCTCATATGACATCTCCAGAATTAGATGATGAGAGAATGTTACATCAACGGACGGTTCAAAAAATAAATGATTACCGTATGCAAGAATATCTAACACGGAAAGAACAAATTGGAATTGAACTGGATGGTCTGCTTTCACCGAATATGAAAGATATTAAAGAAAAAATAGAAGGTTATCAGTTTAATGATTTTCAATACTGGGAGATAAATAATGTTCATGATATGAGGCTTGTTTCTGCAATTACAGACAATAGAATATTGAGTAAAAATTTTACAAAACAAATCTTCATCGAATATGCTAATGAATATGATGATGTTATTCGTACCATGAAAGAAAAATCTGAGGAAGGACCAGAAGGTATGGTTTTTGGTTCTTTAGCCTTATATACACTTGCATGGAAGTATGCTTTTGATTTTTACTATAACGTTGCAGTTGAGATGGATAGGACAGGTCAAAAATATATTGAAGATGTAGAACGAAAATGTTCTTTGTTCTGCGGATCGGTAGGCTTGATATCTGAACTACCGCCTCAATATACGGGAGGTATAATTCATACAGACAGTCGTATGATTCTTATCCGAGAAAAGTTTGTATCATCATTTCTGGACTTATCAGAAACGGATGAAGCTCGATACAGAGAAGCACTAGTGACAGTATCATCAATGTTGATGCGTATGACTTATCAAGGAACTAATATCAGGAAATGGTTTGTTGAGAATACGACCGTTGAGGATTGGGCTTTGGTAATGGAAGAGTATGATGTTTTTCAGATATTTGTATCGGATAAGAGCTGGACAAACAAAAGAATTAGATATGTTAAAGAAATATACACAGCGTTAAGACAGGCAAATAAAAATCCTGATTTTCGTTCTTAATGAAATTAATGAAAAAGCTCTAGAATAACCTTATCAAAGATAAGGAGGTCATTCAAATGACAGAAGAAAAGAAGAACAGTATGACGGAAGCGCAGACAGACAAGATCATTCAGAAAGTTCAAGGTGCAGAAGAGAAAATCGATACAGCGAAAGTTGCATTGGTTACTGAGAACAGCAAAATGGTAAGTGATGATGTCATAATAGAAATCGTCCATGCCTTTAAGGATATTATCATTGAGTTTATTCACAGGAAATATCAGATGCCTTCTAAGTAAAAAAAAGCTTCACTACCGGAGTAAAAAATCCAGTGGTGGGGCTATTTTAATAATGCTTGATTTTCTGACTACTCGTAATGAAATGAATTTTGTCAGCCATATAGAGGGTTTCATGCGTCTATGGGACTTATGCATCAACATCGATACTAACACCGGATTTCAGTTCGACGGTGATATGGTCATCCCAGATGGTGATCTGCTTGATCCAGCGTCGCACCAATGCTTCATCGAATTCTGTAAGGAGGGCGGTCTGCTGCGAAATGTAATCCTGCAGGTCGTTAATTCTTTTTATTTGTTCATCTCTTGCAGCAGTATCGACGGTTGTTTTCTGGCGAAGTTCTCGGAGCCTGAAGATCTCATCCGCTATTTCATCGTAGTCCTCTTTGCTGTTGGCTTTCTGAATCAGTTCTTGTTGCAGCGCCATCAGCTTTTCGTCAATGCTGTCAATGGCTGTTGCCTGTGATGTCCGGATAACTGCGGCAATGTTAAGCTGGAGCTGCGCCTGATAATTGCTTTTGTCACCAAGCATTTGATTGATGGCTTTGACAACGGCATATTGAAGAACCAGCTCATTGATGGTTCGAGCGTGGCATTCCAAACCTGTGGACTCCAGCCTACTGATGCAACGCCAGACAATGGACTTGACGCCACGGTTGTTCCAGTGAAGCTTTCGGAACATTTCACCGCATTCACCGCAGATGACGATTTGTGAGAAGCAGTGGTTGCAGCTATAGCTTCGTTTTTTGTTATTGGCACTGGTTTTTACCACTCGTCTGCGGACAAGTTCTTCTTGTACCTGCAGGTAAATGTCCTTTGGAATAATGGCTTCGTGGTCGCCTTCTACATAGTATTGAGGAACAAGCCCGTTATTTTTAACTCTGGTCTTGTTAAGAAAGTCGGTGGTGTAGGTCTTTTGAAGCAGGGCATGTGCTGTATAGAATAATTCAGATCCACTGCTATCTGTTCCTAAGTGATGAAGCAGAGATAGCGTTTTTCCAGTAGCATTTGGTATTCTACGTTGGGAACAGTATGGATAACACCCATGATTTCTTTCTTTAAATCTACAAGCTTTTCGATGTCTTTCTTCAGGCCATCTTCCAAATCAATGATTTTCAAAATGGCATCTTCCATTCTGGAGCCACCATGGTTGGGGTTTCTCGGTATATCTGAAATAGTAGAAGTGCATTTGGTAGCAAGATCATTTAAGGATGCAATCTGTTGAGTCTTTGAGGTGATGTGTTCATCAAGATAGCGAGCCTGTAATAAATATTCTTTTGCGTTCATGCTTTACCTCCGAGTTGTTTTATTTCCCTCGGATTTGCACGGATTGTCGTGTTTTGTCAAAGACTGTCATAGGTTTGCTTTTACCGCATCGATAAGGGCGTTTTGTGTCAGCTCCTTCTTGGAGAGAGCCTTCAAGATACGCTCATCAATGGTTCCTTTTGTGATGATATGCTCTATCACCACGGTTCTGGAGGCTTGTCCCTGTCTCCAAAGGCGGGCGTTGGTCTGCTGATATAATTCCAGTGACCATGTCAGCCCAAACCAGATAAGGGTGGAACCGCCAGCCTGTAGATTGAGTTCATGACCGGCGGATGCAGGGTGGATGACTGCGACCGGGATTTTTCCGGCATTCCAGTCGGTGATGTCCTTGCTGGACTATATTTCTCTCACATCAAAACGCTCTTTGATTCGTGAGAGGTCGTGTTTGAACCAGTAGGCTACAAGGACAGGTTTGCCATTGGAGGATTCAATGATATCCTCCAGAGCATCCAGCTTTCTGTCATGAAACTCGATGATTTCACCGGTATCGGAATAAATGGCACCGTTGAAATCAAAAAATTGGTTATGTATTAGATCAGACAGCATATAAATTAAATCGTATTGTTTTAGATAATGAAGAAATAATAACGAAGATGGAATATAAGGAATTTCAAAATTTCAATGAAGAGAAAAAAATTGACAGAAGAAAATGCGAAGCTAAGTAAACAGGTGGAAGCATATAAAAATAAGGTTAGTGTTAATGCAGAACAGCAAAAGGCTGGAGAAGCAATGGCACAGGTAAGGAGATATATAAATGATGATACTAAAACATTTTATATAAAAATTCCTACAAGTGTAATGCAGTGCTGGAAAGATGTAATAAAAACAAGCTTGTATGATAAAAAAGTATTATGTGAAGTGGCATTAATTAATTATATGAACAAATATATAAATGAAAAAGATATGTATATGGGTATAATAGAGCACATAAAGAATGATTTTGATAAAGAAATGGTTACATATTTGATGATTATTTCAAAACAACTAATAGAACAATGAAAGGAATTTTGCAAAGGAATAAATATTTTTACTACAGCACAATTAACAAGATGTGCATTAATTGAATATGTAAGCGTATTAGGTAGTGAAATTTAAATTCACGCCTAAATATTTTTACTAAGAAAAAATGAAATTAGTAGATACAGAGATGCGTCTGTTTTTTTAGTTGGGAAAATATTCCATAATCTTGGTGAAGATGCTATCCATCGAAGTAGCATTTAATATAAGATATCGGATTTTATAAAAAATTAATTATTAATCTGCTTTGTATCGTTGCATGTAAAAAATATTGTGGCTATAATTAATGTAATAGATGATAAGGAGGAAATAGTAATGGATTATGCATTTGAAGATGAAAAAAGAACAAAAATAATTTATGCTAATGCTTCTGACATTGTGCAATATAAAGGGGTACGTTGCTATTGCAAAAATCCATATTGTGAGGCAAGAATGTTTATATATAATCCAGAACATCCAAGTTCAGCATTTTTTAAAGCATCTGGAAAGCCGTCACATAATGGTAGTTGTGGATCAATATATAATCATTTTGATAATACGGAATATGATGCAAATTTATTCAATTTTCCTGATGTATTAATTGATTTAGAAAAAGAACCTATTAAAAAGAAAACATGCATTAGTGGAAGAACTGGAAGTGGTGAAGAAACATTTGGAAAAAAGGGGTTAAAAACCATAAAAGAAATATATAAAATGGCAACGAATACACCACCAAATGATGAATATAATGGAATAAAAATAAAAGACATATTAGCGGATGTAAGAAGCTATTCAGAGTACGAAGATGGAATTATGGGCTATCATTTAGTTGAATGTAACTTTTTTCGTTATGAAAATAATGAAAAGGCAATTATAATGAATTTCCCATTTTTGCCTAATAATAGATATTACCTGCGTTTAGTATTTGAAAATGAAGAACTATTTAGAAAAGAACGTAGTAGAATTTATGACACAGGGCATAAAGGATTAATTGTTATATCTGGCTTATGGCAACAAATTGATGAGGAATATGAGAAATCAACAATTAAGGCAGAATGTAAAATAAAATCAGAAAAACAGATAGCGATTATCAAATAGGGTGAAAATTCACCCTATTTTTTTGTGTGAGAATATTATTAAATTTTATTAAAATAGCATTGGCATCAATAATCATTTCTATAAAATCAGCATATTTGTTTGTTCCCAATTTATTATCATCATTATTGATTAAGTCAAATGCAGATGGATCATCTTTACATATTGCTGATTCTAAATCGTATAAATAATTTAGAATATCTATAATTTTTTGTCTATTTTCTTTTAATTTAGTAATGTCAAGGTGATTGATAATATTTTCATCCATATAAATCACCCCATAAGGAGTATGCCAGATAAGACTTTTTTATTAGCAATTATGAAGATGCAAAAGAGAATGCTGCCTTTGAGAGATGTGCAGATGTAATAACATCCCTGATTCTAAAATATGGACCGGCTTTAAAACAAAAATGGGATCTAAACGAGTTGATTAGGAATATTCAGGCAGAGAGTTTATGGAAAGACATAGCTTGCAAAAGATATCAGCGGTATTTTATTTGCATGATGAATATGAAAAGTGTTTCTGTATGACAAAATCAAATTGACTAATACTGATTAGCAATATATAATAAAGACAAAACGAAAATGACATAAACGGGGGAGCAATGAAGTGCAGAAGGTTATAACACTTGAGGAAGCATTAAAAAGAATTGAAGAATTAGAAAATGAAAACACTGAGTTACGTGAAGAATTGGAATATTATAAAAATCGTAAATTAAGCGGAAGGCAGAAGCACAATGCAAAATGGATGGCAATTTACAACGATTTTGTTGCCGGTTATGAAAGCGGAATGACTATGATAGAGATTGCAAGAAGGAATAATGTCAGTGAGAGAACGATTTACAGATATAAAGCGTATTATGACAAGATAAAAGAAAATGGAAATTAGAACATATTGCTTACGTCAGCAGTATGTTCATATGAGATTTGCGGATGATTTTTTAAATACAAAAGGTATGGAGGGTTTTATGGCAGAAGATAAAAGGAAAGAAGAAATTGCGGTAATTGAAATCAATGAAGAATTTATGAAGAAAAAATTATATGAATTTCGAGGAACTAAAGTGTTATTAGATGCAGATTTAGCTGAAGTATATGGATATGAACTTAAGGCTTTTAATCAGCAGGTAAAAAGAAATATTGAAAGATTTCAGAACGATATGATGTTTCAATTATCTGATAATGAAGTTGAATATTTGCGGTCACATTTTGTGACCGCAAATATAAGCAGCAAATCCCGTAGTAATCCTTATGTTTTTACGGAACAAGGTGTATATATGTTAATGACGGTGCTAAAAGGAGAATTGGCGGTAAGACAAAGCATTGCTTTGGTAAGAACTTTTAAAAGAATGAAAGATTACATATTAGAAAATCGTGATTTAATCGGACAGAGAGAATTACTTCAGTTAAGCATGGAGACTGCTAACAACAGAATTGAAATTAGTAAAATCAATTCTGATATGATATCTCTTGAAAAACAGATTTCTGATGTTGCAGAAGGCTTGAAGGATGTAGTGACGAAATCTGAACTTGCGGATATGATGAACAGTTTTATTTCAGATGATGATGAAAAATGGCTTATGTTTAATGCAAAATTTAGTAGTGCGGATGAGGTTTACGAGTCTATTTACAGGCAGGCAAAGTCATCAATATATGTGGTTGATAATTACATTGGTTTAAGAACGCTGGTACATCTTAAGAATTCTCCGACAGGAGTAAATATTATTTTATTTAGCGATAATGTTGGGAATAATAAACTTCACAACATAGAATATACGGATTTCCGTAAGGAATATCCAACTGTAAAACTGTCAATGAAGAAGACTGGTGGTATATTCCATGATCGGTTTATCGTGCTGGACTATGGAACGACGGATGAGAGAGTCTTTCTGTGTGGTGCTTCTTCCAAGGATGCCGGGGCTAGAATAACAAGCATCGTTGAGGA
>OGNC01000263.1_pt1 | contig 40491 bp, 37 predicted proteins | sample 1573311 | NCBI WGS metagenome assembly OGNC01 (sample SAMEA2581889, study PRJEB24529) | metagenome | biome: Human gut stool | place: China | collected 2011
TCAATCTCGGCATCATCAAATTCCTCGGCTTCGAGCAGGTATTCAAGAATTCGCTGACCGGCCTCCCCATCGGCGGCGGCAAGGGCGGCTCGGACTTCGACCCCAAGGGCAAATCCGACCGTGAGATAATGGCGTTCTGCCAGAGCTTCATGCTGGAGCTTTACAGATATATCGGCGCCGACACCGACGTGCCCGCGGGCGATATCGGCACGGGCGCAAGAGAGATAGGCTATATGTTCGGCCAATACAAGAGGATAAAGGGCCTCTTTGAGGGCGTGCTCACCGGCAAAGGCCTGACCTACGGCGGCTCGCTCGCAAGGACAGAGGCCACGGGCTACGGTCTGCTCTATATCACCGAGGAGATGCTTAAATGCAACGGCATCGAGCTCCGCGGCAAGACCATCGCCGTCTCCGGCTCGGGCAACGTCGCGATATATGCCATCGAGAAGGCGCAGCAGCTCGGCGCGAAGGTCGTCACCGCCTCCGACTCGACGGGCTGGATCTATGACCCCGACGGCATCGACCTCGCCGCCCTCAAGGAGATAAAGGAAGTCAACAGAGCAAGGCTCACAGAGTATAAGAAGTACCGCCCGAATTCGGAGTATCACGAGGGCAAGGGCGTGTGGGGCGTCAAGGCCGATATCGCTCTCCCCTGCGCCACTCAGAATGAGCTTGTCATTGAGGACGCTAAGAAGCTGGTCGAGAACGGCGTTATCGCAGTATGCGAGGGCGCAAATATGCCCACGACCATCGAGGCGACCGATTATCTGAGGGAGCACGGCGTTTTCTTCCTGCCCGGCAAGGCCGCTAACGCGGGCGGCGTAGCAACCTCGGCGCTCGAGATGTCGCAGAACAGCGAGAGGCTCAATTGGACCTTTGAAAAGGTCGACTCCAAGCTCCAGAAGATAATGGTGGAGCTTTTCCACAACCTCGACGACGCAGCCGCGAGATACGGTATGTCCGGCAACTATGTGGCGGGCGCAAATATCGCGGGCTTCGAGAGAGTGGTCACCGCCATGAACGCACAGGGTATAGTTTGATAATACAGGCATAAATAATGACCGAGCAGCTTTTATGCTGCCCGGCCATTTTTATATTTTTTGGACTGTCTGCCCGTTGATTCCGGAGGAATAATGTGATATATTATTGTTATAAGTTCGGTTGCTGCGGCAAACGAAAATTCACACAGCAAGGAGTTTTGAAAATGGCACTGAAAATCGGAATCATCGGCAACGGCGGCATAAGCAACGCCCACATGGACGGCTACAAGGCTCTGGGCGACAGGGTCGAGGTCGTCGCCTGCTGCGACATCAATTTTGAGAAGGCAAAGAGCTACGCCGAGAAATACGGCGTTAAGAATTGCTACGACAACTGCTATGATATGCTCGCTGAGAACGAGCTGGACGCCGTGAGCGTCTGCACATGGAACAGCGCCCACGCCGAATGCACCATAGCTGCGCTCAATGCGGGCTGCCACGTCCTTTGCGAGAAGCCCATGGCGATGAGCACCGAGGAGGCGCTCGCAATGCAGGCCGCCGCAGAGAAGAACGGCAAGCTGCTCATGCTCGGCTTCGTGCGCAGACACGGCAGCGATGCCCGCACGGCAGTCGACCTCATTTCAAAAGGCTACCTCGGCGACATTTACTACGCCAAGGCGTCATACCTGCGCCGCTGCGGCTTCCCCGGCGGCTGGTTCGGCGACAAGTCCCGCTCCGGCGGCGGACCGCTGATAGACCTCGGCGTTCATGTCATTGACCTGTCGAGATATGTTATGGGCAAGCCGAAGCCCGTCACCGTTTTCGGCGCAACATTCAACAAGATAGGCGCAAGGGATAACATCAAGACCGGCGACTGGCAGAGCGAGACCGTGGTGGAGAAGCCGATATTCGACGTTGAGGATCTTGCGACCGCTATGATAAGATTTGATAACGGCGCGGTGCTCCATGTCGAGGCGAGCTTCAACCTGAATCTCAAAAATCCCTCGGGCGACCTTGAATTCTTCGGCGACAGGGCGGGTCTCAGCTTCACGCCGTTTGAGCTGCATACCGAGTGCAACGATATGCTCGCCGATATCGCCATTCACGGCGAGACGGATTTTGATTTTGCCCGCGACTTCAAGCGCGAAGTGAAGAATTTCGTCGACAGCGTTGAGGGCAAAGCGGAATGCCTCGCCCCCGCCGAGGACGGCGTTGAGCTGATGAGGATCCTTGACGCTATCTATCTCTCCGCCAAGACGGGCAAGTCGGTCGATATCGTGAGATAAGATTTTTGAAAAACAATCAACAGGCTGCGGAGATGAGATAATGTCAAATATAATCGTTGCCGGTGCGGGTCACGGCGGAGTTGTGGCGGCCATGAAGCTCGCACAACAGGGTCACAGCGTCACCGTTTATGAAAAGAGCAGCTATGAGCGGCTCGGGCTGCCGCACAAGGACACCTTTGACGAGAGCGCAATGGAATTCGCGGGGCTTGAGGTGCCCGAGAGCTGGCGCGCGCCCAACAACATAATCACTATAGTTCCTCTTGACAGCGAGGTCGCGCCACTCACCCTGCCTGAGGATAAAAACGCCCGCTCGCTGATAGTCGAGCGCAAGGAGCTGATAAGGCATCTGATATCCCTAGCCGAGGAGGCGGGGGTCAGCTTCGTCTACGGCGAGGAGGTGCTCGCGCCCGTGATGCTCGGCAGCAGAGTCGGCGGCATAGTCACCTCGGGAGGCGTGCGCTACTGCGACCTTGTGATAGACGCCTGCGGGGTTCATTCTCCGCTGCGCCGCGCAATGCCGGAATTCACCCGCGTTCAGAATGAGCCGGGCGAATTCGACGTGCTGCACACCTACAGGGCTTATTACGAAAAGGTTGAGGGCGAGCAGGAGCCTGCGACCCGCTATAACATAATCCTCAAGAATGACGGCACGGTCGGTATGTCGTGGCTGATAACCGAGGAGGACGCGGTCGACGTGCTGATAGCCCGCTTCCAAGGCACGGATCTGAGCGGCTTCTGCGAGCCGCTGAATGAGCTTTATGAGCAATACGGTCATATGGGCAAAAAGCTGCTTCGGGGCGGGCTGATAACCGATATCCCCGTACGCCAGCCGCTCGCGGTGTTCGTCGCCGACGGCTACGCAGCAGTGGGCGACAGCGCCTTTATGACCTACGCCGTCAAAGGCTCGGGCATAGCATATTCGCTCATGGCCGGCACTCTGCTTGCAAATGCGATCGAGCAGGACGAGGACTGCCTCTTTAACTGCGACACCCTTTGGGAATACGAAAAAGCGTTCTTCAGGCAGATAGGCTTCGACGCCTGCCGCACGGCGCTGATGAAAAATCTGCTGCCCTACCTCACCGCAAAGGAGGTCAGCGACCTCTTCGCCGCCAAGGTCATCACGACCGAGGATCTCGCGGAGCTTAACTCCGGCTCCCTCGGCTCGCTGCTTAATTCGCAGATGATATCCAAGGTCAAGGAGAAGCTGCGCCAGCTTAAAGGTATGCCCGAGCTTCGAAAAAAGCTGCTCGACATGGTGGTGTGGTTCGGCAAGCTGACGATAATCGAGCCGTTCTTCCCCTCAAAATACGACCGTGACGGCGTTGCGAAGTGGGCGGAGCGCTACAACGAATTCTTTGAAGCCATCAAATACCATCCCGCAGAGGCAGAGAGCGAATAACGGTCGTTTGCCCCGAGATTTGTTCAAAATCGCCGATTTTGCCGGCTGAAAAAAGTCGGCATTCGGCAAAACGGGGGTTGACAAGCAAAAAACGTGATAGTATAATGTTTCTATCATCAATGACGGAAGGAGATACGGATATGAGCCGCAAAGCAATGACCTTCGCTGCTGCCCACGCCGTCTCTCACTCTGCCCGTAGCTCCAAAGCTGCGTCCTTTGCCCTTATCGAAGCAGTGCGCTTTTTTGCGTACCGCTTTTTTTATTATTATTTTTACGGCTCGGTAGCTTTCTCTCCCGCACAGGGCGCATATGGCAAGGCGGCTATGGCATAACAGCAGGCTTTTAAATTGTCATCGGGCGGTTCTCCTGTCGGGGAATCGCTTTTCTTTTTACCTTGAGTGATCCCGTATCACTCTCGCAATTGACAATACCGAATCCTACAGTAAATCAAAAGCATGATAGCACGGAGGTGTCGGCAATGAACGAACTTGAACTTTCCAGAAAAGAAATCAGCCGCATTGACGCAGAGATGGCGAAGCTCTTTGAGGAGCGTATGCATCAGTGTGAGAACGTGGCGGCGTACAAAAAGGAGCACGGGCTTTCAGTGCGTGACTCTGCAAGGGAGACGGAGCTTATCGACCGCTCAAGAGCGCTTATCGAGAGCAAGGAGATAGAATCCTATTACGTCCGATTCCTCAGAAGCACCATAGATCTCTCCTGCAAATATCAGTCAAAGCTGCTCGGCGGCATGAAGGTCGCCTACTGCGGCGACGAGGGCGCGTTTGCCTATATTGCGGCGCTGCGTATGTTCCCGGATTCTCAGCTGATATCCTACCCCGACTTCACCAAGGCATACAGAGCCGTTGAGAACGGCGAATGCGACTGCACGGTGCTCCCGCTTGAGAACAGCTACGCGGGCGAGGTCGGCACGGTGATGGATCTTGTTTTCTCGGGCAGCCTCTTTGTCAATCAGGTCATTGATATGCCCGTCACTCACAGCCTTGTGGGGCTTGAGGGCGCAAGCGTTGACACGATAAAGACCGTTATCAGCCACCCGCAGGCGCTCGCCCAGTGCGGCGGATATATCTCGCAGCACGGCTTCAAGACCGTCAGCGACACGAATACGGCGCTCGCCGTGAAGCACGTCAGGGAGGGCGGCGACCCGACCGTGGCGGCAGTTGCCTCGGCGGAGGCGGCGGAGATATTCGGGCTTAAAACGATAGTCGAGCGGATAAACGACAACCCCAACAACACCACCCGCTTCGCCGCATTCTCAAGGGCGCAGAATTCACCCGCAGCGGCGGCAAAGAGAGAGGATGAGAGCTTCATCCTTGTATTCACGGTTCAGAATGAGGCGGGTTCGCTCGCAAAGACGCTGAATATCATCGGCGCTCACGGCTTCAATATGCGCTCGCTCAGAAGCCGCCCGATGAAGGATCTGCAATGGAATTATTTCTTCTATATCGAAGCCGAGGGCAATGTGAATACCGAGAACGGCAGAGATATGCTGCGCGAGCTTTCGGCTATCTGCGCCAAACTGAAGCTCGTGGGCACTTATTACTCAAAACTAAGCACTCAGGACGGTGATAAACAATGATAATACCCGTTAAAACAGAGCAGGGCAGCTATGATATAGTCCTTGAGCGCGGCGCGCTCGACAAAGTCGGCGAGCTGCTTGACCTTGACCGCAGGGTGCTTGTCGTGACCGACAGCGGCGTGCCCATAAAATACGCAAGGAGCGTTGCAAAGCAGTGTAAGGAGTCAAAGCTGCTGCTCATAAAGAGCGGCGAAGCGAGCAAATGCTTCCGCTCGCTCGAGGGCGTGCTCTCCGCAATGCTGAATTTCTCCCTCACCCGCGGCGATTGCATTGCGGCGGTCGGCGGCGGAGTTGTCGGCGACCTCAGCGGCTTCGCGGCCTCCTGCTATATGAGGGGCATAGATTTTTATAATATTCCGACCACTCTGCTCTCACAGGTTGATTCCTCGATAGGCGGCAAGACCGCTATTGACTTCGGCAAGGTCAAGAATGCCGTAGGCGCATTTTATCAGCCAAAGAAGGTCGTTATCGACCCGGACGTGCTGTCCACCCTTGACGACCGTCAGCTCCATGCGGGGCTTGCCGAGGCGATAAAAATGGCGGCGACGAGCGACAAGGAGCTGTTTGAGCTTATCGCAAAGAGTGAAAGCATCCGCGGCGATATAGTCGAGGTCATACGCCGCTCGCTGATGATAAAAAAAGATGTTGTCGAACAGGATCCCAAGGAGAGCGGCCTGCGCCGAGTGCTGAATTTCGGTCACACGGTCGGCCACGCCATAGAGAGCCTTGAGAGCGGCAAGCTGCTGCACGGCGAATGCATTGCGCTCGGAATGCTGCCGATGTGCAGTGAAGAGGTCAGGGCAAGGCTGCTGCCCGTGCTTGAGAAATACTCTCTACCCACCAAGTCGGCAATCGCCCCCGAGAGGATGGCGTCGCTCATCGGCCACGACAAAAAGGTGCAGGGCGGCTGCGTGAACGCCGTCACGGTGAACGAGATCGGCTCATTTGAATTCGTTAAAATGAGCGCCGACGAAATTATCGAAAAAACGGAGTGCTTAAGATGAAAAACTCATTCGGCAGCAGCGTTTGCGTAACGCTCTTCGGCGAGAGCCACGGCTCGGCGGTAGGCGCCGTAGTCGACGGCCTTGCCCCCGGCCTCCCCGTAAAAAATGAAAGTATAGAGCGGCTGCTCGCCCGCCGCCGTCCCTCGGGTCTGACCGACACGGCAAGGCGCGAGAGCGACCGTTTCGAGATACTCAGCGGCGTTTTCGGCGGCAGGACTACGGGCACACCGCTGTGCATAGTCATCCCAAACGAAAACACCCGCAGCGGCGACTATCAATACGGCGCCGCTCGCCCGTCCCATGCGGATTATGCGGCGTTTTGCAAATACCACGGCTTTGAGGATTACCGCGGCGGCGGCCACTTCTCAGGCAGAGTGACGGCTGCGCTCGTAGCCGTCGGCGGCATACTCCTGCCCGCCCTTGAGAGCCTCGGCATCACCGTCGGCACTCATATCCTCAGCTGCGGCGGCGTAAACGACAGGGATTTTGACGATATCGGGGCCGATATTGCGCTCCTCGGAGGCAAGACCTTCCCCGTGCTCGACGATGAGCGCGGCAAGGAGATGACCGAGCGTATCCTCAAGGAGAGAGCGGCGCTCGACAGCGTCGGCGGCGTCACTCAGACTGCGGTCTGCGGCGTGCCGGGCGGGGTCGGTGAGCCTTGGTTTGACAGCGTTGAGGGTCTGCTCTCCCACGCGCTTTTCAGCCTGGGCGGCGTCAAGGGCGTTGAATTCGGGCTAGGCTTCGGTTTTGTCGACAGGCGCGGCAGCGAATGCAACGACGCTATGCGGATCGAGGGCGGCTCGCCCGTCACCGTCACCAACAACAACGGCGGCATAAACGGCGGCATCACAAACGGTATGCCGATATTATTCCAATGCGCCGTCAAGCCCACACCCTCCATCGCCCGTGAGCAGCAGACGGTCGATTTTATCAAAAACGAAAATACGCCAATAAATATAAAAGGCAGGCACGACCCGGCGATAATCCGCCGCATCTGCCCCGTTATCGACAGCGTGACAGCGATAGTCCTCTGCGACCTGCTCGCCCGGCGCTTCGGCACGGATTCGCTCGTTAAGGGGGTGCCCTCATGCTTTACGGATTGATAGGCGAGAAGCTCGGGCACAGCTACTCCTGCGAGATACACGAAAAAATAGCCGATTATCACTACGAATTGCGTGAAATACCGCGTGAGGAGCTTGCGGATTTCTTCGCAAAGCGCGATTTCAAAGGCATAAACGTAACAATTCCCTATAAAGAAGCCGTCATGCCGCTGCTCGACGAGATATCCGACACGGCGAAGGCGGTCGGGGCGGTGAACACCGTTGTCAACCGCGGCGGCAGGCTTTACGGCTACAATACCGACCTTGCCGGCATGACTGCGATGCTGCGCCGAGCGGGCATCGGCCCGAGTGGCAAAAAGGCGCTCGTCCTCGGCACGGGCGGCACCTCAAAAACGGCGAGAGCCGTGCTTAAAAGCCTCGGTGCGGCGAGCATTACCCTTGTCTCCCGAAGCGGCAGAGAGGGCGGCGTGACCTATGACGAAGCCGCCGTAAAATGCGCCGACGCCGAGATAATAATCAACACCACCCCCGTCGGGATGTATCCGAATATCGGGGCGAAGCCGATAGATATTTCGCTTTTCCCCCGTCTGTGCGGCGTGGCGGACGCGATATATAATCCCCTGCGCTCCGAGCTTATATCCGACGCCGCCGAGCGCGGGATCCCTTGCAGCGGCGGTCTTTATATGCTGGCGGCTCAGGCGGTATACGCCCGCGCGCTCTTCCTCGGCGAGGATGCTGACGAATCCCTCATCGGCAAGGCATATCTCGGCACTAAGCTGCAAAAGCAAAATATCGTGCTCATCGGTATGCCGTCCTCGGGCAAATCCACCGTCGGCGGGCTGCTCGCCGAGAGCGAGGGCAGGGAATTCATTGACACCGACCTCCTTATCGCCGAGCGGGCGGGCAAAAGCATCCCCGAGATATTTGCCGCCGAGGGCGAGAGCGGCTTCCGCAAGCTCGAATCCGAGGTCATCGCCGACGTGGCGGCAAAGAGCGGCTGCGTTATCGCAACGGGCGGCGGCTCGGTGCTGAACCCCGCAAACGTCCGCAAATTAAAGCAAAACGGTGTGCTCGTATTTCTCGACAGGCGCCCCGAGCTGCTTTGCGGCACGGCGGACAGACCCCTATCACAAAACAGCGAAGCAATGGCTCGCCTCTATGAGCAGCGATACCCGATATACACCGCGTCGGCCGATATCACGGTCGACTCAAACGGCACGGTCGGCGAGGCGGCGGAGCTGATAAAAAAGGAGCTGCAAAAATGAAATTTTTAATTCTCAACGGGCCGAATATCAACATTCTCGGCATCCGTGAGCCTGATATATACGGCAGGCAGACCTACGACGACCTCGTAAAGCTCATCAAACGCCACGCCGAGGAGCTGGGCGTTGAGGTCGAATCCGTTCAATCCAACCACGAGGGCGATTTGGTCGACGCCATACAAAACGCATATTTCTCCCATACGGACGGCATCGTCTTCAACCCCGCCGCCTACACCCACACGAGCGTCGCCATTGCGGACGCGGTCAAGGGTGTCGGCATCCCGACAGTCGAAGTGCATATCTCCGACGTGTCGAAGCGCGAGAGCTTCCGTCAGGTCAGCTATATTTCCGCGGCGGCGGTCAAAACCATTGCGGGTCAGGGGCTTGACGGCTACAATCAGGCGCTCGATTTCCTTACCGATCTTGTGAGGAACAAAAAATGAAAGTAAATATTTCCCCGAGCAGGGCGCACGGGCGGGTCAACGCTCCCCCATCCAAGAGCTTTGCTCACAGAATGATGATATGCGCCGCGCTTGCGGGCGGCACAAGCGTTATCGACGGCGTCGCCGAGAGCGAGGATATGCTCGCAACGCTCGACTGCATCAGAGCCATGGGAGCCGAATGCAGCCTCAGCGGTCAAAAGCTGACCGTCACGGGCATTGCGGGGCGCTTCGGCGGCAAACCCGAATTCCCCTGCCGTGAGAGCGGCAGCACTCTGCGATTTCTGCTCCCCGTCGCATTGACGGCGGGCTGCGGCGGCACTTTCACGGGCACAGAGCGGCTCATGGAGCGAGGCATAGGCGTTCATGAAATACTTTTTGCCGAAAAAGGAATTACGGTAAATAAAAACGGCGGCATCACCGTCGGCGGCGCTCTTACTCCCGGCGAATATACACTGCCGGGCAATGTGAGCAGCCAATTCGTCAGCGGATTGCTCTTCGCTCTGCCGCTCCTCGGCGGCGACAGCACCGTGCGCGTGCTCCCGCCCGTTGAGAGCAGAGCTTACATAGATATAACGGCGGCGGTCGAGGCTCGGTTCGGCGTGACGATAGCCGAGAGCGAGCCGAATGTTTTCACCGTCAAGGGCGGTCAAAAATTCAAGGCAACAAACGCAGCGGTCGAGGGCGACTGGTCAAGCGCGGCCTTCCTGCTTGCGCTGAATCACCTCGGCGGCAGCGTTGAGGTCAGCGGGCTGAATCCCCTCAGCCTGCAAGGCGACAGAGTCTGCGCCGAGCTGCTCGACAGGCTCGAATCCCCGGGCGCTCAGATAGACGTTTCCGCCTGCCCGGATCTGGCGCCGATACTTTTTGCCGTTGCGGCGGCGAAGCACGGGGCGCATTTCACGGGCACGGCAAGGCTCAAGATCAAGGAGAGCGACCGCGCGGCGGTCATGGCTCGGGAGCTTGCGAAATTCGACATAAGCTCCGATATCCGTGAGAATGAAGCGTTCATCTCTGGCGGGCTGTCAGCCCCGAATGCCGAGCTTTGCGGCCACAACGATCACCGCATCGTCATGGCGCTCTCGGTGCTCCTGAGCATGACGGGCGGCGTTATCGACGGCGCCGAGGCTATCCGCAAGAGCTACCCCGACTTCTTCAACACCCTTGCCGCCCTCGGAACGGAGGTCAAAGTCATATGAAATTTGATAAAGATACAAAAATTCTGATAGTCGGTCTCGGCCTTATCGGCGGCAGCTACGCCGAGGCGCTGAGCAGCGGCGGCTACGAGGTCGGCGCAATCGACTGCAACGCCGATTCGATAGCTTTCGCCCTCGAAAAGGGCTGGATAAGCAGCGGCAGAGCCGACACGGACGGCGAATATATCGGCAAATTCGATCTGATAGTTTTCGCCCTTTATCCACATATTTTCATCGACTGGATAAAGCAAAATCAGCGGTTTATCCGTCCGGGCGCTCTGCTCACCGATGTGACGGGCGTTAAATGCAGCGTGGTCTATGAGGTGCAGAAGCTGCTGCGGAGCGACCTTGAATTCATCGGGGCGCATCCCATGGCGGGGCGCGAGGTCAGCGGAGTCCGCAACGCAAAGAAAGAGATATTCACCGACGCGAACTACATCGTCACCCCCACCGAGTCGAATACGCTCAAGGCCATAGCCGCCTGCAAGGCTCTCGGCAGGGCGATAGGCTTCAAAAACATCAGCACCCTGACCCCCGAGAAGCACGACGAGATAGTCGGCTTCCTCTCGCACCTGACTCACTGCATCGCCGTGGCGCTGATGATATCAAAGGAATCGGAGCATATGTGCGAATACACGGGCGACTCATTCCGCGACCTGACGAGGATAGCCAAGATAAACGACGTGATGTGGAGCGAGCTTTTCATGCTGAATAAGACCGAACTGCTCGCCCAGATGAAGCTGTTTGAGGCGGCGTTCGACCGCCTGAGGATCAGCATTGAGCAGGACGACACCGACGCGCTGCGCGAGATGATGCGTCTCTCGGCAAAGCGCAGAGAATACTTCGACATTAAGTAACCTATTAAAGGAGCAAACGATATGAATATGGAATTCAAGCGCAAAATGCCCTCTCCGCAGGAGGTCAAGGATATGTACAGCGTCACCGAGGAGATGGCAGCGCGCAAAAAGCAAAACGACAAAGAGATCAGAGACGTTTTCACCGGCAAGGATAACAGGCTCGTGCTCGTCATAGGCCCCTGCTCGGCGGACAGAGAGGACGCCGTGCTCGACTATATCTCAAGGCTGCGCAAGGTGCAGGAGAAGGTCAAGGATAAGATCCTCATCATCCCACGCATCTACACCAACAAGCCGAGGACAACGGGCGACGGCTACAAGGGAATGCTTCATCAGCCCGACCCCAACAGCTCGCCCGATATGCTCAAGGGGCTTATCGCCATACGCAAGCTGCATCTTAAAGCGCTTGAGCAGACAGGCTTCTCCTGCGCCGATGAGATGCTCTACCCCGAGAATCACCACTACCTCTCCGACGTGCTTTCATATGTTGCGGTCGGCGCAAGGTCGGTCGAGAATCAGCTCCACCGCCTCACCGCAAGCGGCCTTGACCTGCCCGTCGGCATGAAAAACCCCACAGGCGGCGATCTCTCCGTTATGATGAACTCCGTCACGGCGGCTCAGCACCCGCACACCTTCGTTTACTCCAGCTGGGAGGTCGAGAGCAAGGGCAACCCGCTCGCCCACGCAATCCTCAGAGGCTCGGCGGATAAACACGGCCAGACCGTGCCGAACTACCACTACGAGGATCTGCAGCATCTCTGCGCCCTCTACGCCGACAGCGGGCTGAAGAACCCCGGCGTTATCATCGACACCAACCACTCGAATTCGGGCAAGCACTGGGATCAGCAGCCCCGTATCGCCAAGGAGATCCTCCACAGCTCACGCCTCTCGGGCGATATCTTCGGCATCCTCAAGGGTCTGATGATAGAATCCTATATCGAGGACGGCAACCAGAAGCCCGACGGCGGCGTCTACGGCAAGTCGATAACCGACCCCTGCCTCGGCTGGGAAAAGACCGAACGCCTCATCCTCGAAATCGCAGACCTGAGATAAATGAAATAACCCCCATAAATTAATCAATACAGCCAAAAACGGGCGGTCAATGACCACCCGTTTTTTGCAATTGAGTATTAAATTGTGATCAAGTCCGTTATAAGGCAGGTTTTTTTGCTATTTGAGTTTACGGGGCTCGTCGGTGAGACCCAAGAGGTAATCGGCGGAGATATTATAATACTGAGCGAGGGTCTTGATATGGTGGCTGGGGATATCTCTCACACCGCGCTCGTAGGCGCTGTAATACTGATATGTCGTGTTGAGTACGTCGGCGATTTCTTTCTGCGTTTTTTCGTTATCCTCTCTTATGTCACGAAGTCTCTGATAATAGTATTTTTGCATAATTTCAACGAGCTCCTTTTGTTGCTTTCGCTGAAATTTTATCATATATGGTTAGTTTGGCTTGACAATTAGCCATATATGATTTATTTTAGAACTAAAATAGTCATATATGATTAAAATATTCGCTGCTGAAATGCGGCGGGGCAGACGGAGGATTTAATAATGTATACGAATATCGGAGCAAAAATCAAGGGGCTGGCGATCGTTGTTTGTATCGGCGGCATAATAGCGGGCGTTATAGCCGGCTTGGCGCTCATATCTTTTGATGAGGATCTTGCGCTTATCGCTGTTTTGCTGATTGCGGTTGTTGCTTTAATATCATGGGTTTCGTCTTTTGTTTTGTACGGATTCGGCGAGCTTGTGGAAAACAGCGGTAAAATCGCCGACGGGAAAGCTCCGCAGCAGAATCCCCGTCCCGCGGCACCTTATCCGCAAAACCGTGACCTGACAGAGCTGCATAAGCTGAGAATGCAGGGAATCATCACCGAAGAAGAGTATCAGAAAAAGCTTGCGGAGAGAGGCTGACATGAATAAAAAAATTGTTTTCTATCCTGAAAAGATGACATGGGTCTGTGTGTTGCTTGGGATCGCTGTAATTGCAAGAATTTCACTCAATGCTTATATTATGTTCTTTTCTGAGCAAAAGGCTTCGGCATATGATTACGCCATGATGTTAAACGGCTTTTTGTTGCCTGTTGTACCTTTTGTTATAACCCTTATAATAATTAACAGATCACAAAATTGTTATTTAGGTAACTACTTTAAGGCCTTATTCTTATGTGAGGCTGTATTAAGCCTAGTGCAAATAGTCTTTATTGTGCTGACATATTACTTATTATGGGCAAATTTGGAAGACTCTCTGGGATTTTTACCGTATGATTCTCTCGGAGAATACATGCTAGTAAACTACTTTTCTATTCTTAAAGCAGTTGTTGCCGCAACGTGTTACACTTTTTATTCTCTTTTTGATAACAAGGGAATGCTTCTCAAAATATCGCGAATCGTGCTTTTTGCTTCTTCTTTATATGATTGCTACAGTTCAGTTATGAACACCATAAACACATTTAACAATGAACATTTGAAGCAATCGTTCGCTATCAGTCAAATTGTTAATCTATTAATTACTGTTTCGCTTAATGCTGCTCTATTTATTCTTCTTTTCATTGTCTCTAAGATCGAAACACCAAATAGCACCCTGTCCATAGAGGAAAATTTCAGATCCCTCGACGAAAAATACGCTGCCGGGCAAATCGGCAAAGAAGCCTACGAAGCCGCGCGGGCAGAATTATTAAAACAGTTATAAATCAAAAAGACTGCTGCAAATGTTAGAAAGCATTTGCGGCAGTCTTTATTTATACCTTTTAATATTGACGATAATGCGGCCTTTTTTGCTCACGGCGGAGCAATCGGTGACGATGATGCGGCCTTTGCGTCGAAAAACTATTTTATCCCCCTCGCCGATACGTTTGTCGGCTTTGAGGCATTCGCAATCATTGACAAAGACCAGTCCGTGCTCAATCGCGTCGCAGGCGGCGGTGCGGGAGACGGCAAAACCGTTTTTCACAACGCTGTCGAGCCTCATGGTGGAGACGGTGAAGCTGCCCTGCTCGGCGGAATCGACGGAGCAGAGAGCGCGTACTTCATCAGGCTCCGCAGGGCGTGCGGAGAGGGTGCCTCGCCCTGCCCTGCCGAGGTTATCGGCGATAAACGGCGCCATTTTGCCGAGCACGGCGATGAAGCAGCCGTCATCCGTCACACGGATATCGCCCGTCATCTCACGCTTTATCCCGAGCGACATCAGCGCCCCGAGATAGTCGCGATGGCCGAGCGGCGGCGAGAATTTATCTTTTGTCACCCGCAGCACGGTTATCGGGTCGGAGTCGGGGTCGCTCGCAAAATATTCGGCGAGCTGCTCCGTGCTCCCCGCCTCGATATAAGGCGGCAGCAGCACGGCTGCGGTGCGCTCCGCGTCGGGGAAAGCGCCGTAAAATACGCATTTCACATCCGGGTACGGCAGGCGCATATTTTTCACCAGCGAACGCTCGTGCATATCGAGGAAGTCGCTGTTGGTTATCATGGAATTATCGCTGCAAAGGCGAGCCTTATCCTCGAGCCTTGCAAGCAGCAGCTTGTCATCGGGCTGTGGCTTATTCATTCGGCAACCTCAGAAATTCTCCGACTCGGCGTATCTCTCTGAAATTCAAAGCAGTTCAACTCCCTTGGCTTTGCACTCATCTATCATGCCCTGCGGCCATACGGAGGCCTGCACCTCGCCGATATGAGCCTTGCGCAGGAAGAACATACAAATTCTCGACTGGCCTATGCCGCCGCCGATGGAGTAGGGCAGCTCACCGTTCAGCAGAGCCTTGTGGAACGGCAGCTCCTTGCGCTCGGGGCAGCCTCTTATCTCAAGCTGGCGCATGAGCGACTCCTCGTCGACCCTGATGCCCATTGACGAAAGCTCAAAGGCTATGTCGAGCACGGGGTAATAGACGACGATATCGCCGTTAAGCTCCCAATCGTCGTAGTCGGGCGCTCTGCCGTCGTGGATTCCGCCGCTCTTGAGCGCGCCGCCTATCTTCATAATGAAAACGGCTTTTTTCTCACGGGCTATGCGGTTCTCCCTCTCCTTGGGGCTGAGGTCGGGGTACATATCCTCCAGCTCCTGAGTGGTGATAAAAGTTATCTTGTCGGGCAGGAAGTGCTTCTCGACGAAATCGTAGTCGTCGGCAACATATCTCTCGGTGTGGCGCAGAGCGCGATATATCGCCCTGACAGCTATTTTGAGAGTTTCCTCGTTCCTGTCCTCTTTGTTGATGTGCTTCTCCCAATCCCACTGGTCGACGAACACCGAGTGGATATTGTCGGTGTCCTCGTCGCGGCGGATGGCGTTCATATCGGTATAAAGACCCTCGCCCGCCTCGAAGCCGTACTGCTTGAGGGCGAGTCTCTTCCACTTTGCAAGGGACTGCACTATCTCCACGTCGCCGGTGTCGATGCCCTTGATGTCGAAGCTGACAGGGCGTTCAACGCCGTTGAGCGTGTCGTTCAGACCCGATTTGGCGTCCACAAAGAGCGGCGCGGATACACGGGTGAGGTTGAGCTGGATGGCAAGATCGCGCTCAAAGAAATCCTTAACCTTTTTAATGGCGAGCTGAGTCTGCCTCTGGCTCAGAAGCGAACGGTAGCCCTCCGGAACAGTTAATTTATACATAGAAATGCTCCTCCGAAATTGCATTATTTTAAAAGTATATCATCATACGCTTTTTAATGCAATAGCCGAAGGAGCTTTTTTTATTGCGCCGAGGGGCTGCGGCAGTCGCTCAGCGCCTTGAATTCATAGCCTTGCGAACGGGCATAGTCGATAATGTCGCAGAGGGCTGCGGCGTTGTCGGGTGAGACGGAGTGCAGCAGTATGACCGCGCCGGGGTGCAGGCGTGAGGTGACGGTTTTGAAGGCGTATTCACCGCCCTTGGTGTCCTTCACATCCCAATCCGCATAGGCGCACGACCAAAATACGCTCGTGTAGCCCATCGAGCCGACAAGGTCGAGGGCGCTTTCGTTGTATGAGCCCTCGGGGAAGCGAAAAAACTCCGACGAATAGCCGAAATTCTGCCGCAGATAATTGTCGCATTCGAGCAGCTCCGCCGCCATGCGTTCGCGGGATATCTTGGCGAAATCCGGGTGCTTGGTCGAGTGGTTGCCGACGATGTGACCCTCCGTTATCATGCGGGCTATGAGGTCGGGCTGCGACTTGATATGCTCCAGAGTGCAGAAGAACGCCGCGGGCACATTTTTCTCAAGGAGCGTGTCGAGCACCTTGGAGGTGTAGCCGTTCTCCCAGCCGCAGTCAAAGGTCAGATAGAGCGCCTTTGTGCCCGGGGTCGTGTCGTAGCATAGCGCCCTGTAGCCCTTTGACTCAAAAAAGCTCTGAGCGTTCTTTGAATTGTCGTGGACAATGCCGTTTTTGGCGACGCCGTAGCTGTGGCCTATCTTTGCGGTCGGCAGTCCCCTCGTATTCTCGGGATCGGGCACGGAGAAGCTGACCTCGTCGAGCACGGGTCTGCCCGTCAGGGGCGACGTGACGGCTGCGCTTGTTGTCGGCGCGTCGGTGGCGGTCGGCCTGCCTTTATCCTCGACGGTGACGGGCGCATTCGCGTCGTTCTCCTCCATCGTGCCTCTGCCCGTGCAGCCGCAAAGCAGCAGAAGAGAGGCAAGCAAAATCACAGTAATTACCTTTTTCATTAAATCACCTTGCTTTATTTGCTGAAATCATGTATAGTATTCCCGTGCGTTTCAAAAAAATTTGATTTTTTATCGGATCGCTGCAACAAAATCACACAATAATCACACTTATTAAATGAAGCGGTAAGGAGGGTCGGTCTTGAGCGCTCAGATAAGCGAACTCGTTACTCTTGCAAAAAACGGCAGCGCCGAAGCCTTCGGCGAGCTGTATGAAATATACTATAAAGATATGTACTGCTATGCGTGCTACGTTACGGGCAGCGAAAGCCTGGCGCAGGACGCAGTTTCGGACGCGGTGCTTTCCGCCTTTCAGCAGATTGGGTCTCTTCGCAAGCCCGCAGCGTTCAAAGGATGGCTCTTTAAGATACTCTGCGCCAGCTGCAAAAGGTATTACACCGAGAACGAAAAGAAAAAATCCGTCGTCTATCTCGATGACGAAAACGGGGGATTTGACCAGCCGAGCGTGCTCGACGATCTCGACATCTCTATCGAGCTTCGCAACGCCTTGCAGGCGCTTGCGCCCGATGAGAGGGAGATAGTCCTGCTCAGCGTCGTCAGCGATTATAAAAGTCACGAGATAGCCGAGATACTTGATTGCCCGTCCTCGACGGTGCGCTCAAAGCTCAAGCGTTCGCTTGAGAAGCTGCGCCGCCGCATGGGCGGAGATACATGAGAAAGGGGGCGAACGGGATGAATAAAAAGGATAAGGAACTGCTTGAGCAGCTAAAAGGGGAATTAAACAAAGCCGCCTCCGAGGTCAAGGTGCCCGAGAGGCTGCAAAAAGACAATATCGTTGCAATGCTCAATGAGAGCAAAAAGAGCGAAAGCGAAAAGGATTTTTCCGCTAAAACGGGGTATAAAGACAATAACATTATCGTGCTCAGGCGTATATCCGCCGTGGCGGCAATGCTGGTGATAGTCATCGGAGCTGTGCTCCTGATGAAGCCCAACAGAGGCCCTCAGACGGTAGTTCACGACCCTGCATACGAGGGCTTCGAGCTTGACGAGCCGATAAAGAGCATCAGCAGCTATGACGAAGTCGAGCAGGCGGTGCGCAAGATCCTCGAGCAGGAGAATTCGACCGTGCAGGCAACTCTCCAAGAGGGCAAGACAGAGAAAAACAGCGACTCAAGCCCCGGTAAGACGAGCGTGTATGTGGCCGCCGTGCCGGAGACTCCGGTGCTTCTCGGTCAATCCGATGTGACGGATTCCTCCGAGAGATCGACCAAGAGCTATTCGCAGTCGGCGGATATAGTAAAGAACGACGGCAAATATCTCTATATCGTCACCGCAGGCGTTGACGCCAAAACAGGCAGACCGCTTGAGCAGATTAAGATAGTCAGCGCATTGCCGGCGGACGACCTGAAGGTCGTGTCGACCGTGGTGCTCTCCGACTCGTCGAATTCCTCGACGGTGGACGAGTGCTTTGATATATACCTCAAGGGCAACAAGCTGATAGCCCTGATGAAGCGCTACGATTACTCGATGACCGGTTCGTCCGCTGCAAGCGAGCTTTCGACCGCTGCGGTCTATTATGATATTTCCGACCCCACCTCCCCCGTCAAGATAAGGGAGCATGTGCAGGACGGCTCATATATCACCTCCAAGCTCTACGGCAGCAGACTCTGCATAATAACCGCCAAATCCATCAATAATTCGCTTGCCGTTAAGGCGGCTGGCGCAGCCGAGAAGCTGCTGCCGAGCCTTAAGATAAACGGTAAGGTCACTGCGCTCAGCGCAGATAACGTATTCATCTCGGTCAATTCACCCGAGGCTTCATACCTCTTTATTACGGTCACCAACCTTGATGCCCTCGAGTCGCAGGTCGGCTCGCTCGCCGTATTAGGCAGCGGCAGCGAGATATATTGCTCGCCCAAGGCGGTCTATATTTCGAGGGAATTCGTCTCAACCGATAAAGGCTCCGAATACAAGAATCTCACCGAGATCTACAGATTCGCCGTCAACGGCACGAGCGTCAAGCTCTCCGGCTCCTATACGCTGGAAGGCTCCGTGCTCAAGGGGCTCTCGGTCGATGAGGAGAACGATCTGCTGCATATCGCGGCGTCGGACGACAGCTCCGTTGATTTCTATGTCCTTAACGACAAGATGGAGTATGTCGGCGGTGTTAAGCGAGTGTGCAAGAGCGGCGCCAAAAGCGTCAAATTCATCGGCAAGAACGCCTATGTAGTCGAAAGCGGCAGCAACAAGACAAAGATAGTCGATTTCTCCGAGCCGAGATCGCCCAAGGTCGCGGGCTCGATCAATACGGGCGGCTTTGCAGGCGAACTTTTCTCCGTCAGCGACACCAAACTGATAGGCATCAGGCTCTCGGATGCGGGCGGCGCGACGATAACTCTTATCGACGTCACCGACCCCAACGAACCCACAGAGGTCGGCAGCTATGCTCTTGAGTCGACGATGCGTCTGCCCTCGGCGGGCGACAGCAGGGGGATCATGCTCATAGCGGATACCGAGACCTTCGGCATCCCCGTTGTCAGTGTGAACGCCGCAGACGGCACGAGCGTGTCGAGCTACATGCTCTTCAGCGTTGCCGACGGCAAGATAACTCCTGTCGGCGCTTATAACCACGACGCTCAGGCTGTCGGCGATACGGCAACAAGAGCCGCCGTGATAGGCGACAATCTCTACACCATTTCAGGCGAGAAAGCCGTTGCATTCTCCATAAAGGACTGCTCCGTGCTCTCAAGCGTTAAAATCAAATGATCCGACGGAATATCCACTCGCACCTGAATCGGATGGAAGGGCTCACAAAGTGGATTCCACATAGACTCCTTGTAGCTTCTTTGGGGAAAGAAGCCGCACATAGGGGGACAAAGATGGCAGTGCGGCTGAGCACGAAGGCACATCGTGCTCAGCCAAGCTCCCTTGATCGGATCAGAGATCGTCTACATCCTGCACCGGCTGCACGCCGTCATACGGAGTGCCCGTATAGCTGCCCAGCACGTCGGTGTGGATATCCGGATCGTTCAGCTCATAGCCCCGCTCGGATTTGCTCCTCTTAAAGTGCCACTGCGCTTTATTCTTATCATTTTTCTTCTTTTGAAGATTATCGGGCATAGCTTCTATGCTCCTTTCATATAGATTTATTTTATTTTCTGCGTCGGCGGCGTTTTAATTCAAAATATACAAATGTTAAATTTCATTTAATATCGTATTTGGGAATTATAACGCTTGACAAAAGCACCGTCGGCGTGTATAAATATATCTGTATTCTATAAAAATCAAAAAAGGACGGTAATAACCATGAAAAAGACAATTTCACTCGTGCTCGCAGTTCTCTTTGCTGCTATAGCCGTATGCACTCTCGCTATCAGCGCTTTTGCTGCTCCCGAGGCTTCAACCACCACAACCACCAATGACGATGCTCAGGGCCCCACCGACCCCACCACAACTACCACTGCCGCAGCTACCACAACTACCACTGCTGCAACCACTACCACTACTGCAAGCGACAAGACCACCACTGCCGCAGGCACTACCGCAACCACTAAGGCTGCCGACGTAACCAAGACCAATCCCAACGGCCAGACCAACTATGTTGACCCCGCCGAGAAGATCACCAAGGCAACCACCAAAAAGGCTCCCGCTAAGGTTGACAGCTCTATCCCCTCGACCGGCAGTGAGATCCTCGTTCCCGCCGTTGCCCTCCTCGCTCTCGCAGCAGGCACCGTCGCAGTCGTTAAGACCAAGAAGGATAACTGATCCGACAAATAACCAATAGAAATAAAAATCCCGACCGCTCTGTGTAACGCAGAGCGGTCGGTTTTGTTTTATCTTAACGTATGTCTGAAAAAATTATTTGAAATATTCCGCGATGGTATGGATGCGGGTCTGCCGGTCGACACGGAAGGTGCAGCGGGCGGTGCAATGGCTTCTTATGACGGCCTCTATCTCGTCGGGCGTGGTCTTGTGTATACCGCCCATACCGAGGCAGAGGGTGCTTATCATTTCGCCGCCTTTCGACAGCTTCCTGTATTCCATAGTTCAGTCTCCTTGTCAGAGGGTCGTTTTTTCGCTGTGTATAGCGTTGACGATCCGCTCAAGGCCCGTGCGGATGATAGAGCGGGGCATTGCGAGATTCAGGCGGATATAGCCCGCCGCGTTGCCAACGAACAGCTCGTTGCCGCCCTCAAGCAGCACGCCCGCTTTATTTGCAAAGAAGCTCGGCAGATTCACGCTCTCGGGCAGGCATTTGCCGAGATCGACCCACGCAAGATAGGTCGCCTCGGGAATATACATGACCGCCTCGGGCAGCTCGCTGTCAAGGAATTCCTTGGCAAAGGCAAAATTGCCGTCAAGATAGGCTTTAAGCGCCTCGTGCCACTCCCCGCCCCTCTCGTAGGCCGCCGTTGCGGCGGTGAGCGAGAGCGGATTAACGTCGCCCGAGAGCTTGTCGCGGCGTCTGAAGCGCTCGCGAAGAGCTTCGTCGCGGATAATTATATTTGAGAATGCCAGACCCGCTAAATTGAAGGTCTTGGTGGGCGCCATGCAGGTGATGAGCTTCGGGTAATCCGCCATCACCTTTGCCAGCGGGATATGGCGGCGGCCGCAGCGGATGAGGTCGCAGTGTATCTCATCCGAAACGACCCAAAGATCGTATTTCCTGATTATCTCGGCGGCTCGGCTCAGCTCGCCCTCTGTCCACATCCTGCCGGTGGGGTTCTGCGGATTACACCAAAGCACCAGCTTACAGGCAGGGTCGGCGCATTTCGCTTCAAAATCATCAAAATCCGCCTCAAAAACGCCGTCGGGGTTTTTATGCAGCGGCGAGGTCAGTATCCCGACCCCGGCGTATTCCGCCGCATGGGCGAAATAGCCGTAGGCGGGTGTATTCACCAGCACCTTTTCGTCGGCGGTGCAAAGGAGCTCTGTCAGGCTGTAGAGCGCCGGGATAATGCCGGGCGTTATGCAAAGCTCCTCCTTGGGGAAGCTCCAATCATAGTGGTCTTTGCACCATGTGGAGAATGCGTTGTAATATCTGTCGTCGTAAAGCGCGGTGTAGCCGAATATGCGTCGGTCGACCCGCTCATGCAGCGCCTTGATTATCTCGGGCGCAGTGCCGAACTCCATATCCGCCACCCACATACGCACGAATTCCTCGTCCTTATACGGGAATTTTTTATCCGCATCGGCGTGGAAGATATATTCCCTGAAGCCGTCGGTATTCAAGGCGTTGGTGTGGCGGCGGTCGATTATCTCGTCGAAATTATATGACACAAAAGTCACCTTTCACTTTCATTTATTTTCAAATTCCTTGGCTGCTTCCTTGAGCAGGTCGCGGATATGCAGATGCTGGGGGCAGCTCTGCTCGCATTTGCCGCACTGAATGCAGTCGGAGGCCTTGCAGCCTTGCTTGGCGCAGATATCATCATAGTTATGCTCCGCATTCCAGTCGTGGCAGACCCTTTTTGCATTCATGCAGGCAAAAAGATCGGGTATTGCTATATGCTTCGGGCAGCCGTCGGTGCAGTAGCGGCAGGCGGTGCAGGGTATGAGGTGCTTCGAGAGAAAGATCTCCCTTACCCTGTCGAGAGCCTCCCGCTCCCTGCCGTCGAGGGGCTTGAATTCCTTCATATGTGAGACGTTGTCCTCCATCTGCTTCATATCGCTCATGCCGGAGAGCACCATGAATACCCCGTCGAAGCCCGCCGCGAATCTTATCGCATATGAAGCGGGACTGCCTCCGCCGAGGGAGTCGATTATCTCCTTCGCCTCGTCGGGCAGGTTGACAAGGTTGCCGCCCTTGACGGGCTCCATGACTATGACGGGCTTGCCGTGCCTGCGGCAGACCTCATAGCATTTGCGTGCCTGAACCTCCGGGTCGTCCAAATCAACATAATTCAACTGAAGCTGCACGACCTCCGTCTGCGGATATTCCGTGAGGATCTCGTCGAGCACCTCGGCGGTGTCGTGGAACGAGATGCCGACGTGCTTTACTCTGCCCTCCGCTTTCAGCTCAAAGGCTGTCTCGTAGGCTCGGCAGCTCTTGAATTTCTCAAAAACGTCCTTGCACTGAGAGTGCATGAGATAGAAGTCAAAATACTCCACGCCGCAGGCCTCGAGCTGGCTCTGAAAGAACGGACGTATGTCCTCCTCTTTATCAAAATACGGGCCTGTGAGCTTATCGGTGAGGATATAGCTCTCTCTCGGGCGGCGCTTCACAAGGCACTCCCTTATGGCTGTCTCGCTCTTGCCGCTGAGGTAGCCGTGAGCCGTATCGAAATAATTAAACCCCTGTGCAAGGAAGTAATCGACCATCTTGCAAAATTCCGCAAAATCCACCTCGTCGCCGTTCATCGGCAGACGCATACAGCCGAAGCCGAAATTTCTCTTTACATTTTCAAATTCACCCATGTCGAAGCTCCTTTCTCTCGGTTTGCGGTGCAGGAATGCGCTGCCTCTATATTACTGCATAATGTGCTGCCGTGGCAAGAGATTTTTATTAATTTTTTAAAAATCTCCCCGAATTTGATTCGGGGAGAGAGCTTCAGTTTTCGATTATATGCTGCATGGCGTTGCGGATATGGGTAACGGTCAGCTCCTCCGCAAGGGCGCAGTCGCCGCGGCTTATCGCGTCAAGCACGGCGCGGTGCTCCGCGAGGGACTCCGTGGCTCTGCTCTTGTCGGAGACAGAAGCCTTGCGGTATTTGATTATCTTCTTATGCAGGTCGGTGAGCGTGTCGCAGAGAGGAACACTGCCGCTCGCCCGATATATCGCGCGGTGGAAGCGGCTGTCGGCGTTTTTGATATTGTCGGCGTCGCCCTTGGCGGTGTAGAATTCCTGCATATCGAGTATCTCGCGCAGCTCAGCTATATCCGAGGGCGAGGCGTTCTTTGCGGCGGCCGCCGCAGCCATGCCCTCAAGGCGCAGGCGCATTTCATAGATAGTAACGATATCCTCCTTTGATATGCCGATAACAAGCGCTCCTTTGGTGGTCATCTCGATAAGATGCTCCTGCTCGAGCCTGCGAAGAGCCTCGCGCACGGGGGTACGGCTGACCTCCAGCAGCTCGGAGAGCCTGTTCTCGGTCAAGACCTCGCCCCTCGGGAATTTCTCGCTCAGAATATCGCGTTCAAGTATCTCAAATATCTGATCGGCTATCGAATTGCTTCTTCTCTCCATACCGCACCTCATTTACGCACGAAGCGGCCACCCGAAAGCTCGGCTAACTTCGCTTCAAGCTCGTGATTTGACAGGGCGGAGACTCTGCCGCCGGCGTATTCACCGTCCACCCACTCCTTAAGCTCCGCCACAAGCGGGTCGCGCTTGTCGAGGGCGTCGACGCCCTCAAGGCCGTAATTCTCGTTTATCCAATAGGCTATGCCCGCAAGCCCCGAGGTTTTGCTGACGGCCACGCCTGCGGGGCGGTTGAGCAGCTTCTTGGTGTTGAAAATATTATATATCTCCTCGTCCTTGAGCAGTCCGTCGGCGTGAATGCCCGCGCGGGTGGTGTTGAAATTCCTGCCGACGAACGGGGTCATTTCTGGGATGTTATAGCCTATCTCGTTCCTGAAATAATCGGCTATCTCGGTTATGACGGTGGGATCCATGCCGTCGAAGGAGCCTCTGAGCGAGGCGTATTCAAACACCATGGCCTCAAGCGGCACGTTGCCCGTGCGCTCGCCGATGCCGAGCAATGAGCAGTTGACCGCCCCCGCGCCGTACATCCACGCGGTGGAGGCGTTGACGACTGCCTTATAGAAGTCATTGTGACCGTGCCACTCGAGCATATCGCTCGGCACGTCGGCATAGTGCCTCAGGCCGTAGACGATGCCCGCAACGCTGCGGGGCAGGGCTGCGCCGGGGTAGGGCACGCCGTAGCCCATCGTGTCGCAGGCTCTTATCTTGACGGGGATACCCGCCTGCCTCGACATCTCGGTAAGCTCATTCACAAACGGCACGACGAAGCCGTAGAAATCCGCGCGGGTGATATCCTCAAAGTGGCATCTGGGCACGAGACCCGCCTCAAACGCGAGCGAGACCACCTCAAGATAGTGCTTCAGGCACTCCGAGCGGGTCATCTTCATCTTCTTAAATATATGATAATCGCTGCAGCTGACGAGAATGCCCGTCTCACGGATGCCGAGATCCTTGACGAGCTTGAAATCCTCCTTGCTCGCCCTTATCCATGTGGTTATCTCGGGAAATTTCAGCCCGAGCGCCTGGCATTTCTCCACCGCCTCGCGGTCCTTTTTGCTGTAGATAAAGAACTCGGTCTGGCTGATTATGCCGTAGGGGCCGCCGAGCTTTGAGAGCAGCTTATAGAGCGCCACTATCTGCTCCACGGTGTAAGGCTCGACCGACTGCTGCCCGTCCCTGAACGACGTGTCGGTTATCCTTATCTCCTCGGGCATATTCATCGGCACCCTGCGATGGTTGAACGCCACCTTGGGCACGCTGTCGTAATCATAAATATCCCTGTAGAGATTCGGCTCCTCCACATCCTGCAACTCGTATTTATAGATCTTTTGCTCAAGCAGATTTGTCTTTTTTGATATCTCAAGCATCCGAATCCCTCCAATTTGTATAATTGTATACAATTATACAGTGATACTTTCCGCTTGTCAAGCGAATTGCGGCAAAATCGCTTGAATTACGGTGAATTTCGGCAATATTGCAATCAAAAACGGCAGCTCCGCCGAACACGGGAGCCGCCGTAAATCATATTCAGTTATTTTTTGCGATAGAACCAGAGCTGCTCTGACCTCGGGCGCATATTTGCCGAAAGGCTTGCCTCCGTAGAGGAACGAAATATAATACGGCTTCAAAGTCAACAAAAACCCGCTCCGCAGCTTGGCTCGGCTGCAAAGCGGGTGCGATATCTATTCGGCGGCTCAGATGATAAACATCACGACGAGCCAGGCTATCCAGAGAATAACGGTTATCGAGTATTTCTCGAGGAATGCGCCCGCCCTTGTGATAATTGCGGGTATGGCGAAGATTATCCTGCCGACGATATTCATATTCTTCTCTTCATAGGCGATATACCAGAAGTTCAGGATATCCTCCGTGAGCGGGAAAACGTTGCAGAGCAGCGAAACACCCACATAGAGCATAAGCACATAGAGGATAAAGAGCGGCACGGAATCGTAGGGAGTGATGCCCATGTAGCGCAGGTTAAGGAAGCCCGCGATAAAGAGCGGCACGCCAGTGATGAAATTCATAAAGCCCGGGCCTGTCGCCATAAGATAAGAGGCGAAGCCCTTCTTTGCGAATGCGTGCTCCACATGGCCGCAAGCCTCGTCTATCCTCAGATAGCCGGGCACCTCGACGGGCAGGCCGAGAATGCGGCAGGTGAGCTGCTCCCAAAAGCCCTTGATATATGCGCCGGGGAACGTGAGGATCTTGCCGATAATATAGAGCTTTGTCATCATATAAGATCGCACTCCCCTTTCGTAAGGACTTCTTCAAGAGTTTTATCACCCTTGATTATCTGCAAAACACTGTCCGAAATTTCGGACTCTGAGAACGAAGAAAGTATCTCGTCGATATAAGCGGCGTTATCGGTATCCTTCTTGCCCTTCTCCTTGCAGAGCCAAGAGCAAAGGTAGATAGTGTTGGACAGCTCCTGAGTATATGAGCTGTTGTCGCCGGTATACTGATATATCTGATAGGCAGCGTAATCAGCCTCGTAGGCGTCCTCATAGGCATTGTCATAGTCGCCGTTCATCAGATAGATAAGGGCGGACTGGCGATAGATCTCGGGCGAGGTGCCGTATTCCTTAAGCGCCTCGGTGCAAAGCTCTCTTGCCTTGTCAAGCTCGCCGACGCTGCGGAGATAGCTTATCTCGAGCTGATATGCGGTGTCCGTTCCCTTACAGGCGGCTTTATACTCCTGCATAACTCTGGCGGCCTCGTCGGTCTTGCCCTCGGCAAGATAGAGGCGCATCTTCATTGAGTTTGCATTAAACGAAGATTTATCATATTTGAGCTGCTTATCGAGATAGGTCAGCGCCTTGTCGCTCTGACCGACATTCATAAGCAGGCGGGCGTAATCGAGGGAATAGAGCCACGAATAGTCGCTCTTCTCGGCGCTGTCAGCCGCCTCGGCAGCCTCAAGGAATTTGATCCTGTCGGCGTCAGGCATATCCTTATAGGTAGCCACGTTATATTTCAGATAATTGAGGAATACCGCATTCACGCCGTCAGCGGTCGCTGCCTCATCAAAGGCGGCGAGAGTCTCCTCAACGGTGGCTTCATCCGACTGCATCTTCTCGACTGCGTCGGCAACGGCTTCATAGGTATTCTGATAATCGGTGAGGAACTTGGTGCATTCCTTGACCATGGCGTTCTTCTGAGCGTGCTCATTGTAGGTGGAGAATATGCTCTCGGCGCTGTAGGCGGCCTCAAGCGGCGAATATGAGTGAGCTATGCTCTTGAATATCTTGAGCTTAACGCCGTAGCCCGAGCGGACAAACGGGCTGTCGCTCTTGAGAATTTCATTCACGCTTGAAACAAGGTCGTCGACCTGGCTGTAGGCGGAATACGCGGGGTACCAGCTGCCCTTTGCGGCCTCCATGTCACCTTTATAGACCTGGAGCGCAGGCGCGCTGATAAGGAAGGCAAGACCCATTGCAAAGATGCCGGCTATAACTGCGGCAAAGCCTGCCACCCAGCCGAGCAGCGGTATCTTGGTCGAGCTCATACGCGCTTCGCATTCGTCGCAGTAGTCGCTGCCCTCCGCCCTTCTTCTCTCTCCGCAGGCGAGGCAAAGCTCAACTTCGTCAGTCTCTTCTGCCGTTTCTTCGGTTTCTTCTTCGGATATTTCCTCAGATTTCTCTGCGGCCTCGGTTTCGGGTGCGGCTTCCGTTTTTTCTTCGCCCTCGGCAGTGTCGGGCTGCCCGACTGTCTCGTCGGCGGCGGTTTCCTGCTCGGCGGCGGTCACGGTATCCTCCGGCTCACGCTCAAATTCATTGGTGCGTTCGTTATCCAAGCCGTTTTCCTCCTTTGTTAACTCATGTGGGATTTATTCTAACACTATTTTTGACCGATTTCAAATAAAATTGAAAATATTTACATTTTATTCACTCAATGTTTATTTGCGCCACAGCTTGCGGTCAAGGCTGCGGTACTGCACCGCCTGGGCGATATGCGACGCCTCAATGCTTTCGCACCCCTCAAGGTCGGCTATCGTGCGTGAGACCCTGAGCACCTTGTCATAGGCTCTGGCAGAGAAATCGAGCTTCTCAAAGACCTCCTCAAGCAGCGCGAGCGCCTCGGGGGTCGGGCTGCAGAAGCGCTTTGTGAGGGCGGCGTCCATCTTTGCGTTGCATGAAACGCCCGTGCCCTTTAACCGCTCCTGCTGAATTCGGCGGGCGGCGTTAACGCGCTTTTTGATATCCGCCGAGCACTCCGACGGCACACGGCTCGACAGCTTGTCAAAATCAACGGGCGGCACCTCGATATGAATGTCTATCCTGTCGAGCAGCGGGCCAGATATCCTTGCAAGATAGCGCTTCGCGGCGCCCTCGGGGCAGGTGCATTCGCGCTTCGGGTGCCCGTGGAAGCCGCAGGGGCAGGGATTCATGGCGCAAACCACCATCGCCGAGCACGGGTAGGTCAGCGAGGCGTTCGCGCGGGAAATTGTGATCTTTCCGTCCTCTATCGGCTGGCGCAGCACCTCCATTGCGACCCGTGAGAATTCGGGCAATTCGTCGAGAAAGAGCACGCCGTTGTGGGCAAGCGATATTTCACCCGGTCTCGGTATCGCGCCGCCGCCCGAGAGACCTGCGGGCGAGACGGTGTGGTGCGGTGAGCGGAAGGGCCTCCGTCTTATAAGTGAAACGCCCTTGGGCAGTGCGCCCGCCACGGAATAAAGCTCCGTGGTCTGCAGGCTCTCCTCAAAGGTCATGTCGGGCAGTATCGAGGGCAGACGCTTTGCGAGCATACTTTTGCCCGAGCCGGGCGGACCGACCATTATTATGTTGTGACCGCCTGCGGCGGCTATCTCGAGGGCATATCTTGCCTCCTGCTGCCCCATGACGTCGCGGAAATCGGGCAGCGGCAGCTGCGGCTGCTCGTCACGCTGCGGGTCAAAGCGTATCGGCGCAAGGCGCTCCTCGCCGTTCAGGTGCTTTATCACCTGCTCAACGGAGTCGACGGCATATACGTCTATCCCCTCCACAACGGAGCTTTCGAGGGCGTTATCCCTCGGCACAAATACGCTCTTTATCCCCTCTTTTTGCGCCCTTATCACCATCGGCAGGGCTCCGTTGACGTGGCGCACAAGCCCGTCGAGCGACAGCTCGCCGATGAAGGCGCAGTCACGCAGCTCGCAGCGGAGCTGACCGCTGGCGCACAGCACGGCTATCAGAATGGGCAGGTCATATACCGGTCCCTCCTTGCGTATATCGGCGGGCGAGAGGTTGACCGTCAGCCTGCTCTGCGGGAACGAAAAGCCGCTGTTTTTGACCGCAGAGCGCACTCTGTTCTTCGCTTCGTTGACTGCGGCGTCGGGCAGGCCGACCAGATCGACCCTCGGCAGCCCCTGACCGAAATCGACCTCGACCCCGACCATGTAGCTGTCAATGCCGAAAAGCCCCATGCTGTTGATACGTGCAAACATCCGACCCCTCCCTATTCTTGATTTTATCAGCGGTCGCTTAATATTGTAATCATACCACGAATTTCTCAAAAATACAATATGTGTCATAAAGTTAAATTTTAATATAGTTCAATATAAGAAAATAAAAATAAATATACTTTGCTATTATATAAATATCTATAAACTATTGAACGGAGTGACACTCTTGGCTAAAACTCTGGTGTTGACCGAGAAGCCGTCGGTTGCAAAGGATATAGCCCGTGTGCTCGGCTGCAAGCGCAGCGGCAACGGCTGCATCGTCGGCGATAAATATATAGTTACCTGGGCGCTGGGTCATCTCGTGACCCTCGCCGACCCCGAGGCATACGACGATAAATACAAAAGCTGGCGCATGGAGGATCTGCCCATGCTGCCCGGCAGGATGAAGCTCGTCGTTATCGGCCAGACCTCAAAGCAGTTCAAGGCCGTCAGCTCCCTGCTCTCGAGCGCCGAGGTGAGCGATATAGTCATCGCCACCGACGCGGGGCGCGAGGGCGAGCTTGTCGCAAGGTGGATAATCCAAAAGTCAAACTGCCGCAAGCCGATGCGGCGGCTCTGGATATCCTCACAGACGGATAAAGCCATCAAGGAGGGCTTCGCCTCACTCAAGCCCTCGTCGCAATACGATAATTTATACCGCAGCGCTCAGTGCAGAGCCGAAGCAGATTGGCTTGTCGGGCTGAACGTCACCCGTGCCCTTACCTGCAAGCACAACGCCCAGCTCTCCGCCGGCAGAGTGCAGACCCCGACCCTCGCCATGATAGTGCGCCGCGAGGAGGATATCCTGCGCTTCAGACCGAAGGATTACTTCACCGTCAAGGCGGATTTCGGCGAATACACCGCTCTTTATAAAGACGGAAAGGGTCAGGCGAGGTTCGCCGACGCCGCTGCCGCCAAGGAGGTCGCCGACTCCGTCAGGGGCAAGCGCGGTGTGCTCTCCGAGGTCAAAAAGGTTTATCGCTTCAAGGCTCCGCCCGCCGCCTACGACCTGACCGAGCTGCAAAGGGATGCGAACAAAAAATACGGCTACTCCGCGAAGCAGACCCTCTCGCTCATGCAGAGTCTTTATGAGACTCACAAGCTGCTGACCTATCCGAGGACGGATTCAAGATATATCACAAAGGATGTCGCCGCCACCCTCCCCGAGAGGCTGCGCGCGATAGCAATAGGCCCATATAAGGACGCCGCGAACGCCGTGCTGCGCTCAAAGCCGCTACAGACGAAGTATATCGTCAACGACGCAAAGGTCACCGACCACCATGCAATAATCCCGACCGAGCAATATGTCGACCTCAACAAGCTCAGCCGTGAGGAGAGGCATATTTACGACCTTGTGGTTCGCCGCTTCATTGCCGTGCTCAGCGCCCCGTTTGAGTATGACGAGGTGCAGGTGAAGATAACCGTCGGCAGGTATAATTTCTACACCAAGGGGCAGTCAATCAAATCAGCGGGCTGGAAGGCGGTTTATGATTCAACGCTCGCCGACGACGATGACGACGCCGAGCCCGATCTCGCCGCCCAGCGGCTGCCCGCTCTATCTCAGGGAGCTGCCGCAGCGGTCAAAGAGGTCAGGGTCTGCGCCGGCAAGACCTCGCCGCCCGCAAGATACACCGAAGCAACGCTCCTGACCGCTATGGAGAACCCCGCCTCGCAGGTCGAGGACGGCAGACTGCGCGACGCCCTCAAGACGGCAGGCGGCCTCGGCACGCCCGCGACCAGAGCGGATATCATCGAGAAGCTGTTCAATTCATTCTATATAGAGCGCCGAGGCAGGGAGATATTCCCCACCTCCAAGGGCAGGCAGCTCATCGGCATAGTGCCGCCCGACCTCAAATCCGCCGAGCTGACGGCGAAGTGGGAGCAGCAGCTCTCGCTGATAGCCGAGGGCAAGGCGAACGACAGGAAATTCATCGAAGAAATGCGGGGCTACGCCTCCTCGCTCGTGCAGGCGGTCAAGAGCAGCACGGCGGAGTATAAGCACGACAACATGACCCGCGAGCCGTGCCCGCAATGCGGCAAATACCTGCTCGAGGTGAACGGCAAGAAAGGCAAAATGCTCGTCTGCCAGGATAGAGACTGCGGCTACCGCAAGAGCATATCCGTGATAACCAACGCCCGCTGCCCCGAGTGCCACAAGAAGCTCGAAATGCGCGGCGAAGGCGATAAAAAAGCATTCTTCTGCGTCTGCGGCTACCGTGAGAAGCTCTCGGACTTCGAGAAGCGCAAGGAAAGCTCAGGCGCGGGCAAACGGGATGTGGCGAAATATATGCAGCAGCAGGCGAAGCAGAAGCCCGCGGGCAACGCCCTTGCCGACCAGCTTGCAAAATGGATGGAGGAAAACAAATGAAGCGTTTTCTTTCTGTATTGATAATAGTCGCGATGCTCTTAACACTTGCCTCCTGCTCCGAGAGGGGCGCGGGCAAATCCGTATCATACCCCCTGAGCGCCTCGCCCTCGACCCTCGACCCGCAGTACGCCGCCGAGGTGGGAGCGCAGGCGGTCATCAACAATATTTTTGAGGGGCTCGTGCGCCTGAATTCAAGCGGCGAGGTCATCCCCGGCATTGCGGAGAGCTGGGATATCTCCGCCGACGGGCTGACCTATACCTTCAAGCTCAAGGAGGGCACGGAATGGTACTGCCCGATAATCCTCAAGACCGAGTACGGCGAGGAGTTCTATAAGAGATTCTCCGCCGAAAAAATAACGGCGAACGACTTTGTTTTCGCCTGCCGCAGGACCGTTATGCCCGAGACGAATTCGAGCCACGCACACCGCCTTTTCGCCATTGAGAATGCCCAGGAGATATACTCGGGCAAGCTCGGTGCGGAGAGCCTCGGCGTGACGGCTCAGGGCGATTACACACTTGTTTTCCGTCTTGCGGCCCCCTGCCCCGACTTCCTCGAGAGACTGACGGAGTGTGAATTCATGCCCTGCAACGAGGATTTCTTCAACGCAATGGGCGGGCGCTACGGCCTCGGCAACAAGTATATGCTGTGCAACGGCCCGTTTTATGTCAGCGCATGGGACCCCGAGACTTCCATGACGATAAAAGCCAACAAATTCTACTCCGGCGCGTCCAAGGCAAAGCCCTCGTCGGTCATCTTTTCGTTTGACCCGAGCGCTGAGTCGATATCAAAGAAGCTCACGGCGGGCTCTCTCGGCGCGGCGTTCCTGTCGCCCGACGCACCCCAGCCCGAGAACACCGTGACGGTCAGCGAGAGCGTGAATTCATCATTCGGCTTCATATTCAACTGTGCGAACGCCCTCATGGGCAACAAGGAGCTGCGGCTCGCTCTTTGCAGCTCGATAGACCGCAATCTTTTCAGCTCAAAGGGCAGCAATATAGCCCCCCAGAGCGGATTGGTGCCGAGAAGCTGCTCGGCGGGCGGAGTCAACTACCGTGAATCTGTCGGCAGTCAGACCCCCTCAATTCAGTATGACGCTGCCGCCGCTGCGACACATTGGAAAAGCGCCCTTTCTCAGCTCGGCACGGATAAACTGACCTTCACCGTCCTTTGCCCCGCATGGGTCGAGGAGCAGGTGCGACGACAGCTCCAGATATGGCAGCAGATAATGGGCATCGGCCTCGGCGTGACGGTCGTGACGGCGACGGTGGACGAAATAAGCGCCGCGATCGCCGCCGGCAACTATCAGGTAGCCCTCACGGGCATCGACTCGCCGTATGAGAGCGCGGTGGATTTTCTCGCTTCGTTCTCGGACGGCGGCATCTTCGCTTTCTCCGGCAATGAATACTCCGATATAATCAAAAGGCTCATGGGCGTTGACACGGACGGCGAGCTGCTCAGCGGCTGCCTGACGGCGGAAAATTATCTGCTCGGCAACGCCGTGTGCTACCCCCTATACGAGCGCTCAAGTCGCTTCGTCACCTCAAAGGACGTCGACGGGATATATATGAACGGCTCGGAGAGCACCGTATGCTTTATTTACGCAAAGAGGTATGACTGATGAAAAAAAGGAATGCGCTCATCGCCGTTTCATGGGCGCTGGTCGCAATTTGCATGGGCGTGATATTTTATCTCTCCTCACAGAATGCGGATGACTCCGCAATGCTCAGCGACGAGGTGAAGAATCTTTTCGGGCTGAAATGGGGCATATTCATCATACGCAAATGCGCCCATTTCCTCGAATTCACGGGGCTTGCAGTGCTGATATTCAACGCCCTCTACCGCACCTGCGGCAGGACAAGGCCCTATCTCACCTTCATCTTGACCGCCGCATACGCGGTCAGCGACGAGATGCACCAGCTCTTTGTGGAGGGCAGAGCCTGCCGAGCCTTTGACGTGCTTGTCGACAGCCTCGGCGCGGCGGCGGGGATAATCGCACTTTATATCTTGATGGAATTATATAAATTTATCAAAGAGCGCCGCAGTCACAACTCGGCGGCTCATTCGGATAAGGGAGGCGTGCAAGAATGACCGACAGCGCAAAAATCATGGCGGCGGGCTGCGCGGCAGGCGCAGCGGCGGCGGTGATACCGACCGTCTACGGCATTGTTAAGACATTCTCAAGGCCGCTCGAGGAGCGTGACAGGCTCACTGCTCAGGGCGACGGCTTTGTTACCGCGGCGGGCAAGCAGGTGTTCCTGCGAGGGATAAACCTTGCGGACGCGCTGCCCGAGCTGCTTCGGGACGGCGAGGTGCTGAACGCAGGCTCGAGCGAGATTTTTTCGCTTCTCGGCGACCGCTTCGGCAGCTACGGCGCAAGGCAGCTCTTTGAGCGCTACGGCGAGGGGCTTGTCTCCGACAAAGATGTGAAATATATATCGAAGCTCGGCGCAAACTGCGTCAGGATCCCGCTCAGGAGCGAGCTTCTCTTCAAAAAAGACGGCTGCAAGGGCGACCCGGAGCTTGACAGGCTCGACCATATCGTCGCCAAATGCCGCAAAGCGGGGCTTTATGTGATATTCGACCTTCACTCCGCCCCCGGCTTCCAAAACAACGATATTTCCTGCGGCAAAGCGGATTCATGCCGCTTCTTTGAGCAGGGCAAGGAGGGCTTCGAGGCAAGGAACGCCGCCGTGCGCCTTTGGTCACGCCTCGCCGCCCACTACAAGGACGAGCCTGCGGTGGCGGGCTACGACCTGCTCAACCGCCCGCTGCTCAGAGTCGCCGATTGGGAGAGCTCCCTTGATACGCTGCACAAATTCTATTACAGGGCGTTCAGGGCGATAAGAAACAGCGGCTCGGAGCAGATAGTGATCATGCAGGCCGCCCACGGAGCGGATACCCTGCCCGACCCCGCCAAATATGAGGGCAAGAACGTCGCCTTCGGCCTCTATTCGCACTTCCACACCACCTTTGAGACCGACGCGCTCGTCAAATCCCTCGGCGCAAGAGGCGGCAGGCGCGTGCCGTTCATCGTGTGCAAATTACGCACCGACGTCAGCCCGGAATACCCGCTCTCGGCTCTCAGCGACGCCGGCGTTTCATGGCTCATCGGCGACTTCAAGGGCAGCGGCGCATCCGCGCTCTACTACGGAGTTGCGGGCGGCGCCGATATAGCCGCCGACGGCTATGAAGAGATAGCTTCAAACCTTGCGGGCGCTGCGGCAACGCCCCAGCTCACCGAGAATACGGAGCTTGCCGCCGAGCTGAAGGTGCAGTTCGGCAGGCGCTACGTCGCCGCATCAAGCGAAAGCATCGAGAAGCCCGAGAAAGGCTTCAAATTCAAGCTCGGCTTCAACGCCGTTGTCGGCGTAAAATAAGCGCAGGATAAGGGGAAAGATATGGGATCGAAATTCGGCTTTGCGGGTCTGCCCGCCTATGAGGGCGGCTCACCCATAGATGAAATATTCAATTGCGGCGGCGCGCTTGCGGACGACACCGACTCCGCTACGCCCGAGGACGCATATATGCAGATAGTGCGGGACACTTCCGAGGATGAGTTCCTCGCCTACTGCCGAAAGCTCGAGTCGGAGGGCTTCACTGCCGTCTATGACCGCGGGAATTCCGCCGGGCTTTACCGCCAATATGAAAGAGGCGGCAGGCTCGTCTATACTTATTATATCTATGCCGAGCGCGCGGCAAGGATAATCTCGGAGGGGCGCACCTGCACCGTCGTCGAATTCTCGGGCGGCGGCGAAAACACGCTCGGCGACACGGCGCTGATGCAGTTCAGCCTCTACTATTCTGATATGATCCACGGCACGACCTGCGACTGCGGCATGATGTATGTATTACGGCTGCGGAACAACGAGCTTATCATCGTTGACGGCGGCGAATACGAGCAGAGCACCGAGGAGGCGGTCAATGAATTCATGGAGCGCATCCATGCCCTGACCGGCACGCCGAGGGGCGGCAGGATAACGATAGCCGCATGGTACTGCACCCACGACCATAACGACCACATGGACTTTTTCTCAAAGCTCATTCGCTTCCACTCGGACGAGCTGGAGCTGAAGCGGGTGATGTTCAACCTCCCGTCGGCAAGGCTTCAGCCGCACAGCGACCCCTGCACCGCCCGCATGAGGAGCAGGATAAGCAAAGCATATCCGAATGTCAAGTTTCTGAAGCTACACACGGGTCAGCGCTTCACGCTCGGCAACGCGGCAGTCGAAGTGCTTGTCACCCACGAGGATATACTGCCGAGACACCTTGCCGAGGGTATGTATTACGACGGCGTGAACGAGACCTCGACGATACTTAAAATCGAGTTCGAGGGTCAGTCGATACTCTTCCTTGCGGACGCCATTGACACCGTCGGCGAGATATTCCGCGAACGCTTCGGCGGCGTGGGGCTTGAATGCACCTATCTCCAGGCGGCGCACCACTGCATAAACAGGGTCGAGGATATCTATAATTCAGTCAAGGCAAAGGCTATCCTGATCCCTCAGTGCAGATATATCGCCGAGAGCCGCCACTACGATAATTACCGCCTCATCTGTGACTGCTACGGCGCGGAGAATACCTTCTTCGCCGGCGACTGCACCCGCATCTGCTTCACCGACGGCCAAACCTCCCGCGTCGAATATTACCCCACCGTCGGCGGCAAATACGACGGCTCGGAATATTGATCCGATATACTAAACCCGCCCCTTCGCCATGTAAATCACAGCAAAGGAGCGGGTCGTTTTATATGATATTTTAATATAATTAAAATGTATGGAGTTGGTTATTATGATGCCTCGTGCGATAGAATATCGAGAATATAAGCCAAGCGATATAGGGTATGTCAGAGATATTATTGAATATGATTTGGGATACGGTGTTTTGCCTGATGAGCTTGAGGGCAGGATAAATGAAATGCTTTCCCGCAATGATTACAAAATCTTTGTCGCCTGTGACGGAGAAAAAGCAGTCGGATTTGTCGGCATGGTTTCATTTATCGCATTTGAACTGAAAACCAAGGCCGCAAAGATCACCGCTCTTGCCGTTTCCATGGAATACAGAAAAAACGGTATCGGCACCAAGCTGCTGAATTTAGTCGAAAACTATTGCAGAAGCAACAATATAGGCTTAGTGTCACTGAACAGCGGCTTGCCGAGGGAGGGCGCTCACCTTTTTTATGAATCCAAGGGCTATATCAAAAAGAGTTATGGATTTGTTAAACAAATAGAATAGAGAATTGCCAAAATGACCGAACCTTTTTTGTAAATAAAAAACAGATCCTACCCCGATATCAAAATCAGAGTAGGATCGTGGTGGAAGAGGGTGGATTCGAACCACCGAAGTCGATGACGGCAGATTTACAGTATGCTCCCTTTGCCGCTCGGAGTTCTCAAAACCCCCTCGCCGCCGGGTCGGGTTATTCGCCGTCGTAATAGTCCACGTCGCCTGCCTGCGGATAGAGCTTGTTGATTCCCATGCCCCAAACGCCTATTTTATCAGAGTCGGGGTAGCCGGTAACATCCACATCGTGTACCACATCAAAGTCGATATAAACCAGGTTTTCCGTTTCGGAGGAATTAGTCAGTTTATGAGCACTTTCCACGCCGGTGATGGCAGTGTGGTGCCTCATTTTCTTTAGAATACCATTGGAGACGGCTGTAAAATGTTCTCAATTGACTCAATCAGTTTTTGTATATATGGAAATAGAGTGTTATCATCAAAATCCCTTAATTGTAATATCGCATCTTCCAAGGAAAACGAATACCGGACATCTTGAGGATCTGATGCAACCTGCGTTACTTGCCCAGTCTCTAGATTTTCAATATAAAACCCCATTATGCGACCGCTGCTGAGTTTTTCTATTTCCTCATAAGAAGGCCTTCCTTTGTGTTTACAAAAGTTATACCTTTTCCTAATTTCCGATGAAGAAAAGCTATTCCAGAAGGCAACAATATGGTTTATTACTGGCTCGAATTCAGGACACATTAGTTTTAGATATGAAAAAGGATTGTCTTCTGCTGTAGGCGAAGTAACGTTACCTTCTGCTTTTCTAAGAAGCTCTGCTGCTTCCTCAATAGGCTTTATTCCGCTAATATCAACTCTTACGCCCTTATTGCTACAGGCAAATTCAACTGCCACATAACAAAGCGTCCATGAAATATCTACAACAGCGTTGTAATAAAACAGTGCAGTCTCATAGAAATGAGACCTGAAAATCAAGTGGAATGCTTCTGTTGCAGTCTGATCCTCCACTGGGTTAAACCAATGATCCCAATCATCTGTTTCTGTTTCCTGCATAAAAATTCTGGCTGCAGAGTATTGCTCAACAAGTTCTCTCTGCTTTGCACGGAAATATACATCATTACTGTTTGGTAGCTTTGAACCAACCAAATTAAATGTCACTTTTGACGGCCTATCTAACGAGAAGATGTCAGTACTAAAATCCATTAAAACTCTCCTTGTTCCAACCACAGCCTAATCTGCTGTGACTAATTTGCAGCTCCCAGCCAACTGTAATAGCAGTGCGGGAACTGTGTGGCATCCTTACAAACCGGAAAAACTGTTGATTGATCATACAAGCAGATCAAGCAGTTCCGCAAGCGATGATATCGTATATTCAGGCTTCTCATCGGCCTGTTGAGGTTTATGATATGCACCAAGTCCACGCAGCAGACGAACAGTATGCATTCCAAATCGATTCGCTGGGGCTATATCGTTATCCATACGATCGCCCACCATGACAGCGTTTTGCGGACAGCAATCCGCTTGGCTTAAAGCCCTTTCAAAAATCGCCGGATCGGGTTTTGCCATAGCGAGTTCAGCTGACGCAGCAATAATGTCAAAGAATTGAAGCAGATTCCAATTATTCAGGCGCTGCTCTGTGCCATAGTTCTGATTAGCAATCACGCCGAGTTTATATCCACGTTGCTTCAGTTCTGTCAAAGTCGAAACGACATCGGGATATGGCACTTCATCTTCACTGTGCCACGGCGTCTTGGTAAGGCCAAAGTAAGCTATTGTTGACAAATCACCGTTTAGCCCTTTCCGTATCATTTCAAACCGTTTTTCACGATATGTGTCCTCTGTGATATCAGTACCTGAAATCATTTCCCTGATTCGACGAGTGTCAGCCGCTGTCTCATCTATCAGAGTCGAACCGAGGTCAAAGAATATCCATTTTATACTTGAAAGCATACTATTATCCTCAAACAAATATTCCGATTTATTTCTTACATCTACCCTCGGACATCGAAACAACAGTTACAGCCCGATTTGACAACAATCCGAGAGTTTCAACCTCTCAAAAACCCTCAAATGACAACAATCCGATAGTCTCAATCTTCGATTTTTGCCGTTGACAGCAAAACGAGAGTTACAGCAGCAGATATACTTGTTTTCGCCATCTCACTCCGTGGAAACTTATCCACACTCCAACAAACAATCAAAACCCGCAAATGCCTTGATTTCAAGCCATTTTGCGCACTTCGACCTCATTTCCTTGACAGCAGAACGACAGTCTCCATATGTGCATCGTTGTCCAAACTCAAGCTCATATCTTCCGCAATGATTGGGAGCTTGAATTTGATGGACTTGAGCCACTGGCCGTTGGGCTGCCGTTCCTCATAAATCTGGACTTCGGAAAGCAGTGATTCCATGAGCTGCCGCTTTTCCTGATCGTCCATGACGGAATAGAGCTTATCAAAGAAAATCAGCACCTTGTAGATGTTGTCGCCCGTCAGCTTTTCCGCCTCAATCGCCATCTTCTTGGCTCTGGCGGCAACGAGCTGGTTTTCTGTATCCTCGATCTTATCATACATCTTGTAAAGCCGGTCATCAAGGTCTGCTTTGCGTTTGATGTAGTGCTTATCGTCCGGGTCGAGGGAATCAATTTCATCCATCAGCCGCACTTTTACGGAATAACTCTGGCGAAGCTGCTTTTCGTAGTTTGCAATCTCCTGTTCGATAGCGGAGGTATCCACTTTCATGCTGATCTTTTCCTGCATCATGGCGGCAAATTTCGGATTACTTACCAGCTTGACGATAACCTCCGCAACGGCGCTGTCCAGCAATTCTTCATTGATCTGCTTCTTGAAGTCGCATTTATGCCCGCGCGTCATCGCACGGTGCTTACAGCCATAGTAATAAAAATCCTTGTATTTTGAGCCGTCCGCCTTGTGCTTGATGCTTTTGTTTCCGTACATTCCCACGCCGCAGACCGGACATTTTACGATACCTGACAGCAGATGAATTTTGGTGTCCTTGCCCCTGTTGACGTGTTCGTATTTCTCCGCTTGTGCCAGCAGCTTGACCTGCGCCTCGTGCCATAGTTCTTTGGAGACAATTCCCTCATGCAGTCCGTCAACCAGCAGATAGTCATCCTGTTCCACAAGCCGGTAATCATTTCTTGTGCCATGCACCTTCTCCGTCCGTCGTCTGCCATAAGCGATTTTCCCGCAGTAAACCGGATTTTTCAGAATCCTGCGGATCAACGCAGAATCAAACAGGGGATTTTTCCCGTTTTGCCTTTGGATTTTGTGAATCCCGTGGGTCGCAAGATATTTTGCAAGACCGTTTGCACCGGTATCCGTATGCACATACTGGTCAAAAATCATGCGGATTGCCGCCGCTTCTTCCTCATTGATGAAAAGCTGCCCTTTTTCCAGCCTGTAGCCATATGGCGCAAAGCCGCCGTTCCATTTCCCTTCACGGGCTTTCTGGATTCTGCCCTCCATGGTCTGCACACGGATATTTTCACGCTCAATTTCAGCCACAGCCGAAAGAACGGAAATCATCAGCTTTCCCGCATCCTTGGAGGAATC
>OGNC01000267.1_pt1 | contig 39685 bp, 30 predicted proteins | sample 1573311 | NCBI WGS metagenome assembly OGNC01 (sample SAMEA2581889, study PRJEB24529) | metagenome | biome: Human gut stool | place: China | collected 2011
GAAGGCGCATTCTTTCAAAGAAATCGTCTGATCCGCGGCCGCGAGGATCTCAGCGACGACGGCGGAATCGGCGATATTGCCCGGCGTGGTCAGCTCGTAGAGCGGCAGGCCGGAGATGCAGTCCACCAGCACATGGCTTTTGTACCCCCAGTAGAACTCATACCGCCGCTCATTGTGCTGGTTGGAGGCCGAGTGGACACCCAAGGCGCAGTCCGGGTCGCTTTTGGGATGGTTTTCCCTGGAGAACTTGTTCTTTGCAAAGGATTTTGGATTGTTCTGCTTCGTGTTTGCCATGACGGGCGTGGAATCCAGGCCAATGAAGGAGGTGTCCACGATCCCTAATTCGTACAGCTGCCGTACCAGATCCGCCATAACAGATTTTAACCCAGTGTTATCCAACTGCCGCAGGAAGCGGTCATAGGTCCAGTAGGACGGCAGTGGCTCCATGATATTGAACCCGCAGTAGTGGGCAATGAGGCGATTGTTGTCCAGATAATCCACCAAATCTGTGATTTGCGCGAAGCCCTCACATTTCATAACGATAAAAGCGCAGACCATGGCTTCTTTGGGGAAGCCCCGCCGCCCGGTTGCCGCCCTGGGCAGCGTGAAGTCCAAGCTGCTGAAAAGCTTGTCGTAGAATGCAGCGGCGCTTTGGGATGTGAACAGCGTCACATCCTGAATGATTTCCTGTCGGTAGATAGCGGCCAGCCCCTTTCTGGTTGGTTTTCTCTCAAGTCAATTTTACCAAAAAGGGGCTCCGCTTTCTATATCATATGAGTGATTTTCGGTTTCAGCCATGGCCGGGAACCATTGCAATCACTACTCTTTTGGAGTTTTGCTCATGGCTGCGAAAAAATATTTCTGGAGGTGAAAATGTGACAAATCATAAGCGATATCCGGTCTGCATGGAGGTCGCAGGACACACCGCGATCTGGACGCGGCCGGACAGCGGCGACTGTCCGTGCAGCTATCCTGCACCGACGTATTCAGCCGTGCGCGGTATGTTTGAAAGCGTTCTCTGGGGGCCTGCTGTCCTTGTGATCCCAACGAAGGTGGAGCTCTGCGCACCGATTCAATACCATTCCTACGCAACAAATTACGGCGGGCCGCTCCGCAGCGGGACGTCCGTCAAGGGCGGCAACAATTACCAGCTCTTTGCAACGGTGCTGACGGACGTCTGCTACCGTCTGTACGCGGACGTGATACCGAACCCTGACAAACCGGCGCTGCCGCCGCGTGCGCTGGCGTGGGACAGCAAAACGACCTCGCCGGGACATGCATATCAGGAAATCTTCAACAGGCGGCTCCGGCGCGGACAATCCTACGCAACGCTTGCGCTGGGCTGGTCAGAGTTCACACCGTCGTATTTTGGCCCCTTCCAGGAAGAGACGCGCGTCTTTGAAGCGCTGCCGGATATCCAGATCCCGTCCATGCTGCGCGGCGTTTTTCAGACAGGATATCGTGCGCCCTTCCGTGCGGTTTTTGACACAGATCTGTGCATCCACCACGGGGTGCTGATCTATCCGGAAAGGGGGGACTGCCTGTGATCAACGAACTGTATAAGCTGTCGGCAGCGATGGACGAAGCCGGAATTCGGACGCAGAGCTGGCACCGGAAGTATAAGCCCATCCCCAATATCCGCGCGACCGCGCCATGCGTCCGGCTTGTACTTGCAGAGGGCGTAATCACCGATTTTTCCGAGGTTTCCGCCGACCTTGGCGCGGGGCTTCGCAAATACGGAAGCAATCAGGGCTCCTATCCCTGCATGAACCTTGCACCTCTTTACCGTGTCACGGAGGAGCCGATCAAAAAGCAGCTCGCGTCGCTGCGGCCGGAGAAACTGACTGCCGAGAAGCTGCAAGAACTCAAAAGCTGGTGCAGCGTCGACAACTGGAACAGAAAGTTCCTTGGAAAGTACAAAATTTCCATGGTGAATACATCGGCGGAGCTGCGTGCTGCGGCGGCAGAATACGAACCGCTCCGCATCCTGATTGAGCAGAGCAATCTGCTTGCGGATCCGGCTGCGTTCCGGCAAGCACTCGAAACAGCTGTTTGGAAAAAACTCGGACGCGGGGAGGACACGGAGCTTGCACTGCGGATTCTGTTTTATCAGGGAAAGGCGAATCAGGCCGCGGAGGATGACTACGGCTCTCTTTCTGTGGCGCTGGAAGCGGAAAAGCTGATCGACGCGGGGAAGCCCACAGTCAATAGGGTATTTGTTGCGGAACTCAATCAGACGCTCCTGCACGTCGATGCGGCGGAACAGACCGCCGATGAGACAGCCATGCTGGATGCATTCGGCACACAGTTCGATCCTCTGGAAGAGCCGATGCCGAGCGTCAAGCTTGCGGGCGGCTTTGACGTTACGCTCCGAACCATGTTCAAAGAGCAGCGCTGCCAGACTCGGTACGGGACGATAGAAAACGCCAGCTATCCGATCGCGCCGGAAAACCGGAAAAAACTGCAGGCGGCGCTGGACTGGATGGGAAGCGGAGAACGCAGGGGGATCACGTGGATCAATTCCGATAAAAACGAGATCCTTTTTGCATATCCGGGCCATATGCCCAAGCAGCCAATCTCCTTTACAAGAATGTTCCGGCGGCCAGAGGGCGAGCTGGAGACCCCGTTCAAGAAACAGGCCAGGCGCTTTCTTGCAGAGTTGCACGAGACGAAAAAAGACGGGACAGACGCCCGCGCGGAGCAAATCCAGATCTTCATTCTCCGGAAGATCGACAAGGCGCGCACAAAGATCGTCTATACCCGGCAGACCGACGCGCGGGAACTGGAAGCGTGCAGCGAAGCATGGACGAGCGGCTGCATGAACCTGCCGCCTTTTGACTTTGGCCAGCCGGGTGTTCCGTTCCCACTGGACACGGCGGATATTCTCAACCGCTTCTGGAAGCAGAACGGCGAGTCTGCAACGGAGAAATGTAAGCCGGTGCCGAAATATCACAGTATGGAACTGCTGATGGAGCCTGCGTGGCCGGTGGAAGCAGATCTGTACCTGCTGGCACGGCAGGAGATGATGCTCGGCTGTTTCCTTGGTAGCAGGCTTGCACAGGGAGACCGGTATCATCTTATATGGAAAAAGGTCAGGCCCATGCTCGCACTCACAGCGCTTCTGCTTGATCGGGTCGGGATCAGAAAGGAAGGTTATATGGAAAATTTGCCGTATTTGTATGGACAACTGCTGAAAACATCGGACGAACTGCATGTGCTGTACTGCAAGGCCGTCCGCAATGGGGACGTTCCGCCGCAGTTGGTCGGTGAGAGCCTGTTTCAGGCTGCCGCGGAAACGCCGCTGCGGACACTGAATCTGCTCAGCCAGCGCATCATGCCGTATTATACCTGGGCAAAAAGCTATCGTTATAAAAATGCCATGGAAGCCGGAAAAGAGAGCTGGCGCGCAGGCTGGCTGTATGGGCTGTACGAAAAGATCGTGGGACAGTTGCGGGCGGTATGGACGCCGCAGACGCGGTTCAACGAGGAAGAAAGGGCGCAGCTGTTCATCGGCTATCTGGCCGCGTTCCCACAGAAGGAAAAAGCAGAACCGGATCTGAATGAGAATGAGGAGGAAAAAGAGCATGGATAACGAAATCAGACGTGCAACAGGGCTTCTTGTCATTGAAGTTGTCAATTCCAATCCGAATGGCGACCCCGACCGCGAAAGTGATCCGCGGCAGCGGCCGAACGGCTGCGGAGAGATCTCTCCTGTTTCGTTCAAGCGCAAGCTGCGGGATCTGCTGGATGACCATGATACGCCATTTTTCAGATCTCTGCCGGAGAAGTTCCGCGCAGACGCAGACCGGTACTGCATTCTGGAACATCGCGGACGGGACAGAAAGCAGATCACAGCGGAAATGGGTAATGAACCGGAAAAATTCCTGCAAAGTGAATTTGTCCGCAAATACTGGGACGCACGCGTATTCGGCAATACATTCCTGGAAGACGGCGGCAATAAGGGCTTTATCAAGACCGGCGTCGTGCAGTTCAGCATGGGGCTTTCCCTCGCACCGGTCGACATTCTCCGCCAGACGAATACAAACGAAGCAGGCGTGCAGGAGGGAAAAAACGCAGGCATGGCGCCGCTGGCCTATCGGATTGTGGAGCATGGCGTCTACTGTATGCCGTTTTTCGTAAATCCCAACTACGCACAGAAGAGCGGCTGCACAGCGGAGGACATTGAGCTTCTGAAGCTGCTCATCCCGCATGCGTATGAGCTGAACCGTTCGGCAATTCGGCCGGACGTCCGCATCCGCCACGCATGGTATCTGGAGCATAAGAGCCTGCTTGGCAGCTGCCCGGATTATCAGCTGCTGGAAGCGCTGACGCCGGAGAAGCTGGGAGACCGGAATGAGCCGTCCTCCTCGTGGGCGGATTATCAGGATAAAACGCAGCTGCCGGAGACGCTGCGCGCGCGCATGGCGAGCTGCGTCGATCTGATCAACCCGTGACGGTCGGCTATCTGGCGCACAGCGCAAAGGACGACTGCCCGGCGCAGAGCTATGCTGCGCACATCACCGGCGTATGGAACAGAGTAGCGCGTTATGCTGCGGAAGCGGAACGGTTTGGAAAATACCCGGGACATCTGCTGCGTCTGGCAAAGCAAAGCGCGCTGCGCCACGATCTGGGCAAGCTGGACGACGCGAATCAGGCGGTTCTGCATGGCAATGTGCATCGCCGCAGCCTGCCGGTCAATCACGTTGACGCGGGCTGCACGGCAATGATGGCGGAGGAAAACCTATATGCTGCGCTGCTGATCTTTTCCCATCATAAAGGTCTTCCGAATCTTGCGGAGCAGGGGGGCAGAATGGAGCTGATGTTCCGTGACGAAGAGACTGCCAGCCGAAAGCACACAGACCAGACACTTGCAGAGCTGCTGAAGCGGCACAGAGCATGTGTTTCTGATCTGGTGCCGCCGGAGCTGATCGAGGCCTATCCGGGGGAGCAGAGCGTGTTCCTTCGCATGGCGCTGTCCTGCCTTGCGGACGCCGACCATACGGACACGGCAGCTGCCTATAAGCAGGCGCCGGAGCAGGAGCAGATGCCTCCGCTCCGGGCGGAAGAACGGCTGGCTGCGCTGGATCGGTATGTTTCGGTGCTTGGCGGCGATGACGCGCGAAGTGCACTGCGCAGGCAGATGTATGCAGCCTGCCGTGACGCGAAAATTACAGACGGCTTTGCTGCCTGTGACAGCCCGGTTGGCTCCGGCAAGACGACGGCTGTCATGGCGCACCTGCTGCGGCAGGCGGTCAGGCGGAAGTCCAGACGGATCTTTGTGATCCTGCCGTACACCAGTATCATTCAGCAGTCTGTTGATGTTTACCGCAAAGCGCTGGTTCTGCCGGGAGAAGACCCGGCTAAAGTCGTTGCCGAGCTGCATTGCCGGGCAGACTTTGAGGACATGGATACCCGGTATCTGACCGCGCTCTGGCGCGCGCCGATTGTTGTGACAACGGCGGTTGCCTTCTTTGAAACAATGGCGTCCAACCGACCGTCTGCACTCCGGAGACTCCATGAACTGCCGGGGAGTGTGGTTTTTGTGGACGAAGCGCACAATGCGCTCCCAATCGATCTGCTTCCGCTGGCATGGGGCTGGATGAACGCGCTGGCGGAGGAGTGGGGCTGCTATTGGGTGCTGGCGTCCGGCTCACTGGTGCGGTATTGGGCGCTGCCGCGTCTCATGGCGCTCCGGATCCCGCAGCCCAATGTTTGCGAGCTTGTACCGGAGCATCTTCGGGCAGAACTCATGCAGTATGAAACGGGGCGGATCCGCTTCCAATGGGAGCCGGAGCCCCTGTCAAGGCAGGCGCTGTGCCAGCGCGTGCAGGCATCCCCCGGCCCAAGGCTGCTGATCCTCAATACGGTGCAGAGCGCGGCGGTGTTCGCGTCGGATCTGTGTGACGCATACGGTCGGGAAGCTGTGGAGCATCTGTCCACGGCGCTCACAGCGGCCGATCGTGCCGCGGCAAGCGAACGGATCAAGAAGCGTTTGCAGGATCAGACGGATACCGATTGGACGCTTGTTGCGACCTCGTGCGTGGAAGCCGGCGTGGATTTTTCATTCCGAACCGGGTTCCGCGAGGTATCGTCGCTGCTTTCTCTTTTACAGGCAGCCGGCCGCGTCAACCGGCATGGCACAGAGTCTGAAGCCGAGATGTGGAGCTTCCGCCTGAAGGATGATTCCATGCTGCGGCCGAACAAGGCGCTGCACATAGAGCAGGAGGTTTTGCAGCGGTACTTCATGAAGCGTATGGAGATCACGCCGGAGCTGAGTACGGGTTTTTTAAACGATGTCCTTGCACAGGACGGAAGCTGTCTGCAAAAAATCAGCAGTCTCCTCCAGGAAGAGGAGAATCTGGAGTTTGCTGATATAGAAGAGAAGTTTAAGGTGATTGAAGAAAACACGGTGCTTGCCGTTGTGGATGAAGCGCTTGCAAAAAGGATCCTTTTTGGAAAGGCCGATTGGACAGAGCTGCAAAAGAACTCGGTATCTGTCCGCAAGTCGAACATACGGGCGTGGAACCTCAAAGAGATCGGCGATGGTCTTTATCAGTGGACGCTGCGGTATGATCCGTTTCTGGGCTATATGCGCGGCGTTCTGGATATGGAAAGAGCAAAACATGGCTTTTTGAACTGCTGACACGAAAGGAGACCGTAATGTACCCCCCGACGATTGTCTGATGATCTCCGGTCTACAGCATTTCCAGTTTTGCAGGCGGCAGTGGGCGCTCATTCACATTGAGCAGCAATGGGCGGAGAACGTGCGCACGGTGGAAGGAAATTTTCTCCACGAGCGGGCGCACAACGAGCAGCTGCGCGAGTCGAGGGGCGATCTGCTCATCGTCCGTGGGCTGCGCGTGCAGTCGCTGACGCTGGGGCTGACCGGACAGTGCGACGTGGTGGAGTTCCGCCGCGACGACGCGTATGGCGTACCGCTGGCCGGAAAGCACGGCCTGTGGCTGCCGTATCCCGTGGAGTATAAGCGCGGCGCGCCGAAGCAGGATAGCTGCGACGAATTGCAGCTGTGCGCGCAGGCCATGTGTCTGGAGGAGATGCTCTGCTGCGAGGTGCCGGATGGCGCGCTCTTTTACGGCGAGCCGCGCCGCCGTCTGGCTGTGTCGTTTACGCCGGAGCTGCGCGAGGAAGTCCGCACGAGCGCCGCACAGATGCATGACCTGTACCGCCGCGGATATACGCCGCGCGTGAAGCCGACAAAGGCCTGCAATGCGTGCTCGCTCAGAGAGCTGTGCCTGCCGCGCCTGCAAAAAAGCGGCTCCGTGCAGGTATATCTTCAAAGAAGCATGGAGGAAACGCCATGAGAAAGCTTCTCAATACGCTCTTTGTCACCAGTGAGGACGCATATCTGACGCTCGACGGGGAAAATGTCGTCGTGAACCGGGAAAAGCAGGAGGTCGCGCGCTTTCCCCTGCATACGCTTTCGGGGATCATCGCGTTCAGCTATGCAGGCGCGTCGCCTGCGCTCATGGGCGGCTGCGCGAAGCGCGGCGTCAGCCTGACCTTCTGCACGCCGACCGGCCGGTTCCTTGCCAGAAGCGTCGGCGAGGAGAACGGAAACGTCCTGCTGCGCCGGATGCAGTACCGCGCGGCGGACAATCCGGCGCAGAGCTGCCGCATTGCGCGCAATATGATCTTCGGCAAGCTCTATAACGCCCGCTGGAGCATTGAGCGCACGAAGCGCGACCATGCGCTGCGTGTCGATCCCGCGCGGCTGCAAGCAGCCATTGACCAGATCAAGACACTCTATCCGCTTGTCGCCGACGAAATTTCCATGGAGTCTCTGCGCGGCAGTGAGGGCATTGGCGCAAAGGCGTATTTTGATGTCTTTGATGAGATGATCCTGCAAAACAAGGCGGACTTTTTCTTCCGCGAACGAAACCGCCGTCCGCCGCTCGATAACGTAAACGCCATGCTGTCGTTTGCCTACAGCCTGCTTGCCAATGACTGCGCCGCCGCGCTCGAAGCGGTCGGGCTGGACGCCTATGTCGGCTTTCTCCACCGCGACCGCCCGGGCCGCACATCGCTGGCGCTTGATCTCATGGAGGAGCTGCGCCCATGCTTTGCCGACCGCTTTGTGCTGTCGCTCATCAATAACCGCGTCATGCAGAAGGGTGATTTTGAGCATACGGACAGCGGCGCCGTCCTGTTGACTGCGGATGGAAGGAAGAAATTTCTGCAAGCGTGGCAGGAACGCAAGCGCGAGACGATCATGCATCCGTATTTAAAGGAAAAGCTTGCGTGGGGCCTTGTGCCATACGTGCAGGCGCTGCTGCTGGCGCGGTATCTGCGGGACGATCTGGACGCATACCCGCCGTTTTTGTGGAAATGAGGTGCCGCGTATGATGGTGCTCATCACCTATGACGTCAATACCGAGGACGCCGGCGGCCGGAAACGCCTACGTCAGATCGCGAAGCAGTGCGTGAACTACGGCCAGCGCGTGCAGAACTCCGTCTTTGAATGTCTGGTCGACGCCGCGCAGTGCAAGCAGCTCCAGCAGAAACTGCGCGCCATCATGGACGAAGAAAAAGACAGCCTGCGCTTTTATTACCTCGGCAACAAATACGAGACCTGCATCGAGCACTTCGGCGCAAAAGCCGGCTATGCCCCGGAAGGCGCGCTGATCATCTGATGCGAACCGGAAGCAATCATCCCTCTCCCAGCCGGTTCGCACCCCAAAAACAGGAGGTGCCGCACGAAAAACGCCGTATCCCTCCACCCAAACGGCGGAGGGATACGGGATAGATTGCTTTTCTTTGTATCATTTGCGCAAATCTGCCGGTGAAAATTCGTCAGATTTGCCGTCGCGCCCCGCAAGGGGCGCGTGGATTGAAATTGCACGGTAATGATGGTAACATTTCGGTGCTCGGTCGCGCCCCGCAAGGGGCGCGTGGATTGAAATGACGCTGACGGCCTTCGCCATGCCCGCCGTCAGAGTCGCGCCCCGCAAGGGGCGCGTGGATTGAAATGGATTTATAAACGGCGTCATGCAGATCGGCCCGGGTCGCGCCCCGCAAGGGGCGCGTGGATTGAAACAAGATGGGCAGAACCATCGGCGCGGTGAGCCTTCGTCGCGCCCCACAAGGGGCGCGTATAATTACCCTCGCAAACACAAAAGCGCCGAAGAGGATCGTGCAGATTCCTCTTCGGCGCTTTTGGGGCTCAGATCACGCGGAACTCGCAGTGGGTGATCGGCAGCTTCTGGTCGTGTGCCTTGAAAAAGTCCAGCAGCAGATCGGACATTTCCGTGTCGATCTCCCGCAGAACTGGGCAGCCGACATAGCAGTCGTATCCGCCAGTGCCGCTGGCGCGGTAGCTGCTCAGGCAGGCGGTGAAGATGTCGCCGTCTGCGACGGGGCGGCCGTTCACGGAAAGCTCTTTGACGCGGCTGCCGACCGGGCGGGAGCAGTCAAAGACATAGTGTATCCCGGCATAATAGTCGTAATTGTAATGCTCGACCTTCGGCTTCAAAAATGCATCGGAGATGTCGAGCATCCCGTCCGCGCGCCGGGTAAAATACTCCGCGCTGCGCTCCATCGCCCGGCGCAGAACCGCGCCGGTGATCTGCAGCACCGTCAGCGTATTCGTGTACGGATATGCGTTCAAAATATCCCTGCGCCGCACGGTCTGCGGCAGTCCGGCTGCGTCGTTGGCAAGGCTCGTGACGGAGATCTGCGCGCCGCTTGCCGCCAACTGCACGGTATTGAACAGATCCGCAAGCAGGATTCCGTTTGCTGCCATGCGCAGCGGCGTATCCGGCGTCATCGGCGCGTCCAGATGTCCGACGACCTGATCGAGCCAATCCTGTGCGCCGCGCTCCATCTCTGAAAACTCCCGGAGCCATTCCGACCGGCACGGGCCGCCTGCGTGGATCGTCTGGCTGGAAAATCGCGTGCCGCTGTCCGACACGGCAGCTTCCGCGCGCAGAAATTCCTGCCCCTTGTCCGCGGGCTGCACGACGAAGGTGTTGCGCACCATCTGACCGGGGACGGACATATGCTGATGTCCGGTCAGGAGGATGTCAAAGTCCAGCTCCTGGCAGATGCGGTACGCAACGTTTTCATCCGTCGTGGAGAGCGTCCAGCCGCTGGCAAGATCGCGCTCAAACCCGCCGTGATAGACGCATACGGTCAGATCGACCTTGCCCTTCAGCTTCACGAGCGCGGCGGCTGCCGCCGTGATGGGATCCTTGATCCGGATTCCGGACAGATGCTCCGGGTGCTCCCAGATGTTCACGTAATCGGTGACAATGCCGACAATGCCGACGCGCAGTCCGTTTTCCAGCACGTGCACACGCGCGGGGAAGCGGACGCTGCCGCCGGCCCAGCGGACATTTTCGCAGACGCACCGGGCGCGGAGCGCATCGAGATAACTGTCCAGATACGGCATGCCGTAATTAAAATCATGGTTTCCGAGCGTCACGTAATCATACCCGCACCGGTTCATGATTTCCGCAAACTGCGCCGCACTGCCGACCGTATCGTGGCAGAAGGCGCCGAGCGGAGAGCCCTGCAAAAGATCGCCGCCGTCAATGATGAGCGTATTGCCGTCCTTTTGGAACTGGCTGGCGCATTTGAACAGGCCAAGCTCCTTTTTAGCCTGACTGCGGTAATCCGTGGGATAGATATAGCTGTGCAGATCGGAGGTAAAGAAGATCGTCAGTTTTCGTTCCTGCATAGCCTTACCCCCGAGCCAGCTTGACGCGGATCCTTGCAGAGATCCACTCGATGATGAGCACCAGCACGATCAGACCCAGCAAAATCGCGCCGACCTCGTTCCAGCGGTAGGAGCTCATGGCGAAGATCAGCGGCGCGCCGATGCCGCCCGCGCCGACAAGACCGAGGACGGTCGCATCGCGCAGGTTCATATCAAAGCGGTAGATGATCGTGGAGGTGAAGTCTGCGGTCAGCTGCGGCAGGATGCCATAGCGAATTTTCTGGAAGGTCGTGCAGCCCGCGGCGTCCAGTGATTCGAGAATCCGCTTGTCCAGATCCTCGATGCTCTCGATGAACATTTTGGACACCATGCCGATCAAGCAAAGCGACATCGTGAGAAGACCCGCGAACGGCCCGGGCCCGGTCACGCGAATGAACATCAGGCCGTATGGGATCGGTGTTCACGCATGCCGCAGCGCCGAGGAGGATGGAGTCGAAATTGCATTTACAACCCCCGGCTTTGGAACGACCTCCGCCAATACGCCGCTTCTCGCTGTCGGGAATGTTCCGTATTGCGGAAATGAGCCAATGAAATATTTGGACGGAGAATTCAATACAGTTGCGCTGATCCAATCGGACGGAAGCCTTGTTCCGGTCAAAAATGGAGCGAAAATTCGGGGCGCTGAATCTGCGATCGGATTGAGAGCGGATGCCGGAAATCTCAGAGAGGCGACATGGCTGGCAGGAAACCAGACAGGCGACGTAGTGCTCCAGATACGTTGTAAAAAACGGATCATTGCGGAACTGCCCATGCAGAAAGATACGCCGTATCTGGCTGATGCGGTGTTTGAGGCGCAGAATATCGTATTTCCACTGGATGAGCCGCTACAGCTGCGGCTGAGCGCAAAAGACCGCTGCGAGTTTGGAGAGATCTGGACACTTGAATTGGCCAGATAGCATAATGAAATAAAATAGCTATGTTCAAAAAATACAAAAAAGCCTATCTTTTCCCAAGCTGGCTCTATCTGCGGTTCGGCGAAAATGTCCGTGCGCTCCGGCGTGAGAAGCATTTGTCGCAGGAAGAACTGTCTGAGATGGTTTTTACGACGCAAAAGTACATTTCGTGTATCGAAACGGGCCGCGCGCACCCAAGTCTGGAGGTATGCCTGCGGATTGCAGATGCACTTCACGTTTCCATCGACACGTTGCTGAAAGGCATTATCGAAACGGGAAGCGAGGTGCTGAAACCAAATTCGCCGGAACAGGATCTGTTGGACGATGTGATATGGGCGGTTCATCGCTATCTGGAAAATCGGTAAGCTGAGATTCAGGCATATGCAAAAACTGCGCTGTAGTAAACAAAGAATAGGGATTTTTGCCGCGTACAAATCTCGCTAAAAAATATTCCGATCTTCCGAAAAAATCAGTAGACTTTGCGCCGGTTCTGTGGTAGTTGTTTGTGCTACCGAAGAAAAGAAGGCACAGACGTGGCAAAGAAACGGGCAAACGGTGAAGGCAACATCCGAAAGCGCAAGGATGGACGCTGGGAAGGGCGGTACACCGCCGGGTACGACAAGAAAACCGGCAAACGAATCACCAAGAGTGTCCTCGGCAAAACACAGACAGAAGTGAAAGAAAAGCTGGCGAAAGCTGTCGCAGAAGCGGAAAGCGTCGATGTACGGAGGGCAGACGAGTATACGCTCGGTACATGGCTGCAAACGTGGTATGAGCTATATGCAAAACCACACTTACGGTTCTCGACTGCGGAATATTACCGGCGTGGAATCGAGTTGCACATTGTGCCACGCATCGGGGATATTCCGTTGAAAAAGCTGACCGGACGTGACCTGCAATGGCTGTACAAGGATTTACAGGAGGACGGTCGGTTAAGAGAAGCACAGAAAGGCAAGCAGCCAGGACTGAGCGATTCGACGATCCGCGGCATTCACACGATGCTGCACAACGCGCTCGACCGGGCAGTCAAGGAACGCCTGATTATGCGCAATCCAGCGAATGACTGTATTCCGCCCAAAATCCCAAAGCATGAAATGAAGATCCTGCCGCCGGAGCAGATCAAGTCCTATTTGACCGCAGCCGACCAGCGCGGTGTCCGGCCCATGTTCTATCTGGAGCTCATCAGCGGTCTGCGCAAGGGCGAGTTGGTCGCACTCCAATGGTCAGATTTGGATATCGAAAACAAGACGATTTCCGTCAGCAAGCAGGCAGGGCGAAACAGCGCCGGAGAACCGGATATCACACGCCCGAAAACGGAAAACTCGATCAGAAAAATCTCAATTCCACAGGAGGGCGTCGATCTGCTGGTCGCAGAACATCAAAAGTATCCCAATAACCCTTGGCTTAACAGTGATAAGGAACTAATTCACTTATCAACTGTTAGCTGACGGTATCCGGAGTGCATACGGACAAATCCCGTCTGATTTCTAACAGGAAGTCAGACGGGATTTTACTTATAATCTCAGATTGAGAACAGGAAAGAACATGTTTTGGAGGAACCATTAATGACGAAACTGATTCACGCTTTCTACAACATGGATACCAACTCCGTGGAGCTAACCTACAACGACGGCTCCGTCCTTACGATTGATTGTGAGAAAGTGGAGAACCACTACGATGTTATAAACGGACAGATGGCAGACCTCGATTGGCTGCTATACAACGCCGCGATGGAGTATGCTAAGCTAAAGAAGATGCTTCTGGATCACGCAAAGAAAAACGGCATCCGTTCTGGAGCGATCTTTATTACCAGGAACGGGAAGCCGTTGGACCGGAGCAATATTTGGGCGCAGATGAAATCCCTCTGCAAGGCAGCCGGAGTAAAAGCCAGCAAGGTGTTTCCCCACAATCTGCGCAAGCTGTTTGCCCGGACTTTTTACGGTATTGAGAAAGAGATCGCCAAATTGGCCGATATTCTGGGACACAGCAGCATCGACACAACAAGAATCTATATTATGACCACCGGCACAGAACACCGGCGAAAAATCGAACGATTGGGCCTTGTAGTTTAGGCAATAAAAAACACCACATAATTTCCATTATGTTGTTTACTAGCCCAGACTGAATGCCAACTTAACAATAGCGCACTCTATTTTGGGTGCACCAAAGCCACCCTCATACTCTATAGAAAAGAATTTGAGGGTGGCTTCGCGCTTCCCGCTTTTTGTACTGCCACTTTTATCTTAGGTTTTACCATCTTTTACATACTTTTCCTGTGCCCCTTGATTTTCATGTATGCTTATGCTAAAATTATTTTGATTGGAAATTGGGCATATATCTTTTGATATAATCGTTTCACTACATAATGGAAATAATGTGTTGCGCTGAATGCCGCATTCATCTAGTTGAAACTCAGCACAGCGTGAGGAATATTACTTCCGTGCTGTGGAGTAAGGATTTGGGGCAGGTGAAGAATAACTGCTGCCTCTTTTTTTGCGTTTGTGCTGTGCGGCACAGATTTGGAGGTGCTCTATGACGGATAAAGAATTGCGGCGTTTGAGCCGGAGTTAGCTGCTGGAAATGCTGATTGCCCAGACAGAAGAAAACAGCCAGCTGAAGATCAGGCTGGAGCAGGCGGAAGCACAGCTTCGGGACCGCAGGATCGAGATCGACAAAGCCGGTTCCCTGGCGGAGGCTGCCCCTCAACGGTGTCTTTCAGGCGGCGGAGGCCGCGGCGCAGCAGTATCTGGAAAATATCCAGCGGATCAGCAGCCAGCAGGATGACATCAGCCGCGTTATCAAGGAGCAGTCGGCAAAAGAGGCCGCCCAGATCCGGCAGGAGGCAGAGGCGTACAGCCAAAAAGTACACGCGGATGCGGATGCCTACTGGAAGCAGGTCGCTGCCAGAGCGTCCAAACTGCTGGCAGACCAGAAAGCACTGCGGCAATTGATTCAGTCCGCTGGAGAGGTTGAGATCAATGAAGAACACAGCAAATCCGTCCCGCGAGCTTCCAACCCTGGAACAGCTCGAAACGGAGCTTGACAGAGAGAAATACAAAAAGCGATATCGGCGGGTCCTGAGAAGCGCTGTCTATACCCTTGTAGTCGTTGCGGCTGTAGCCGTATTGGTCGCCACCATCTGGATGCCGGTGCTGCAGATCTACGGGGCTTCCATGACGCCAACGCTGAATGAGGGAGATATTGTGCTCTCTGTCAAAGGGTCGGATTGTGAACTGGGCGATCTGGTAGCCTTTTACATGGGCAACAAGATATTAGTCAAGCGTTGTATCGCCGGCCCCGGTCAGTGGGTGGATATCGACGTTGAGGGCAATGTGTATGTGGACGGCAATCTGTTGGATGAGCCGTATCTGACAGAAAAATCCCTGGGGGATTGTGACATTGATTTGCCCTACCAGGTACCGGACAATCGATACTTCTGCATGGGCGATCACCGGTCCACCTCGGTGGATTCCCGCAGCACTACGGTGGGCTGCGTCTCCGGTGAACAAATCGTCGGAAAAATCGTATTCCGGGTCTGGCCGATAGCAGATTTCGGGATACTTAAATAGAGAGGTGGGTGATTGGCATATGAAGCACGGTGCGTTACAGAGCGCAGAAAAATATATGAAAGCGCATAAAAGAAAAAAAAGCTGGTACCGGGTTGTAACCGGTCTTGCCTGCGTTGTGGTGTTCTGCACGGTCTACGCATTGATTCTTCCCGCCATTACCATGGAAAAGGGAGCGTGTGAGATTCCTGAACACACCCATTCGGAGGCTTGCTACACGCAAGTAACCTCTGCCACCCGGACCGAGCCGGTGTGTACCATCGAAAGCCTGAATCTCCATCAGCATGACGATACCTGCTATGACAGCGAAGGAAACCTGACGTGCGGGTATGCAGACTTTGTCGTTCACCAGCATGATTCGGCATGCTATGACGAAAATGGGAACCTTTGGTGCCCGCTGCCGGAGATCGAGACCCATGAGCACACCGGAAGCTGCTATGCCGTGCTGGAAGCAGACGCGCCCGAAGTACATACCCATACGGATGATTGCTACACCGTGGAGCGCGACGAATTGACTTGTACAGAGCATGTGCATACGGATGACTGCTACACAGAAACGTCTGCTTTGGTCTGTGAAGAAGATCATGAGCATACCGAAAGCTGCTATGAGACAACGCGGGAACTGACGTGCGGCGACACAGAGGAGCCTGTACACCAGCACACCGACCAGTGCTACGAGCAGATAAAGACGTTGATCTGCGAGCTGCCCACCGAACCGGCGGAAGAAGCAGAACCTGCCGAACCGGAGTTGATCTGCGAGGAGAAAGAAATCATTCTCCACACCCACGAGCCCTATGAATCCCCGGAGGATCCGGGCTGCTATGATGATGACGGCAATCTGATCTGCGGCAAAATCCAGGTTCTTTCCCATCAGCACACAGCGTCCTGTTTCGAGACAGTGGAGAAGCTGGTGGATACGGAGTCTCTGACCTGCACCCTGCCTGAGGATGAAAAACACACCCATACCGCCCTGTGCTACGGCACCTGGGAATTGACCTGCGATATGGAGGAACATACCCACACGGAGGAATGCAGCACTGCGGAAGAAACAGAAGCGACAGAAGAAACGGAAGAAACGACCGAACCGGAGGAAGAGATGTCCGGCATGGAGATCGATCCCAGCCTGCCGGTTATGGGCACTGCCTACGCTTCTGGCGCCAAAACACGCGCTTATTCGGTGATGACTCTGGATGCGGATACAACAGGGGCAACCGATCCCGTTTCCGTAGAAAACTATATCACAGGCGCAACACTCTATTACCGCACGGATGAAAACGCAGCGTGGACCAATGTATCAGGCGCGACGGATATTCCCGGCGACGCGGATTTCAAGCTGGAGATCAGCTATGGCAATGTCCCCATCGACACCCTTCTGGCGGCGGGCGGGAAGATGACCTATACCCTTCCGGCGCTGTTTCGCAACGCTACGGCCAACGGCAAAATCACCAGCGGCAGCGCCGAGGTGGGCACCATCACGGTGGCAAACAATACGGTCACTCTCGCCTTTGATACTACATGGCTGGCAAAGCAAAAGACAGAGACGAATACCGTCATCAGCGGCGACTTTTTTGTGGAAGCAGAAGTGAACCTGTCGCAGGTCGGCGAAGATAGAACCGCTCAAATTTTCATTGGCAAGACAACGATCAACATCGATTTTGCTGGTGACATTGTCGCCAAGTACGGAAATGTGGATCTGAGCAAAACCGTCTCGGCCATCTCGGAGGAGACAGACGGCGATTATCTGACTTACACCCTGACCGTGACGGCTGGCGCGGATGGCTGCCCGGAGGTCAAGGTGGTGGATACCTTTGCGGATACCCAGCACATCGAGGAATATGTGGGCGTGACGGGCGGGTCCAGCGCTACCAATGATACGGATGGCCCCACGGAAACCGGAGGCACCGGAAGCGTCTACATCGGTGCGGCACCCACGGAGGATCAACCCATCCCGGATCCCGCAGGTGAAAACCCGACGAAACCCGGCACGCTGGTCTGGGACATCGGCGATATGGCAGCCAACGAAACCAGGACTCTGACATACCGGGTCAAGCTGAAGGATGCATACACCGGCGTCACGGCAAAGGGAAATCTTCAGAACACGGCGAATGTTTACTCCAAGACCTACCAGCGGGACAGCGACACCGTCACCTTTACGCCCCGTGCTGGTGCAACCATGTCCAAAGTGGCCTCGACGTTTACCCCCGGCGAAAACGGCGGAGGCACCATCACCTACACCATTTGGGTGAAGGCCAATGCGGACAACAGCCATGTCCTGGACAATGTGAAAATCATGGACGCGCTGGACGGTTCTGTCCAAAATATGAATGGGACCTTAGCTGCCATCCGCAAAAATCTGTCCTACGATGAAACCTCTTTCCACCTCTATCAGGGCGGTTCCAACGGCCAGAACGGAAGCAGCGGCTTAACGGAGATTACGGCAGGAACTACACTGAACATCACGGATACGGACAATGACGGCAAGAAGAACGATAGCTTCACCTATTATGTGGGTTCCCTGGCTCCCGGTGAGAGCAAGACTCTGACCTACACGGTGAATGTGGAGCCCGGTGTGTTCGTGGCGGCGGGAAACAAAGACTTCAAGATCAACAATCGCGCCTGCATTTATACCGATGACCGCGGAACAGATGGCGGCGTATGGCTGAAAGGCTATAACACCAGTAAGACCATTAACCGCAAGGTCTGGAGCCGAAAGCTGGCGGGCGGGAAGCAGGAGACGGAAAGCACTGTGTCCATGAGCGGCAGCGTGTATGACGCCACCGACAGTTCCGTTACCAAAATCACCTCCCCTGACAGCAGCTTCACTGTGCCTGCCGGCAGCTACAAGTATCAGGTGGCAGCCAATGAGGCGGGAGACTGGGATCTGTCCTCTGCGTCCATGGCTGACAGCCTGGGCAGCCAGTACATGGAGTTTGTGGGCTATGTCCGGGTGGATGCCTATACCATCAGCAGCAATGCACCCAGTTCCGGCCTGGACGATGCAGCAGCCATTGCCAATTTGAGCGGCCGCGCGCCCGATCAAACTGTCTGGGTAAAAGTTGACGGGCAAACCTCCTTCAGCTTCACACCTGAGCAGATTGGATTGAATGGAACGCAAGCCTACCTTTTGACCTACTACGCGCAGCCCACGAATATCGACGGCATTACGCAGGTGGTAGTGAGCAACCGCTTCGAACTGACCGATGAGGTGGGAATCGGCAACTTCCGGTATGTGCTAACCGGTATTGGCGCCGAAGCCTCCGTCGTTGTGGCGGGCGGCAACAGCTTTGCTGCGGAAAAGCAGAGCTGGTACTACGAAGAACCCCAGGTGACCGCCGGAGACTTTGCCAATGGCGCACTGTACTGGGTCATCAAGGTGGACGGAACTGTTCTGCCCAGTGGCACTGCCATCAAGGACGTCACGAATGCGGTCGGCGGGTCGGCTCACTATATTCGGGACACCTCCTTTGTGGGCGTATATACGGGCAATTTGGGAACGAACTCTCTCGCGGATTATGCGGATTTGGATTCGCTAATCGCCAGCAACCTGCTGAAGGCCTTAGAAAGCCGTAACTATACCGTTGCGAAAGGCACCTATTCTCTGACGCTGACCCTGAATACAGAGATTTCCTTGACGCAGGGTGATTCCCTTTATCTGATTGTCAAGACCGATCCGAGTAAACGGCCCGCCAATAAACGAGACGCCTTTACCTATAACAATAAGCTGCAAAGCTCCTCCGACGGCACCAACTGGCTGGACCACAACACGGCCAGCAAGACCCTGTACGGCAGCGAAAATATCTTTAAGGAACTGGGCCGTGTCTTTACCTATCCCGGTTCCGGCAACTCCACCACGGACATCCAGCGCGGCACAAATCAGGCCATCAGCACAGATGCGCTGAACGGAGCGGGTACCTATGTGGCCTGGCAGATTCATGTGAACTATGAGGGCAGCCTGTCCGGGCGGTACCGTGTGGTCGAGCAGATCCCGGATGGGATGGAAGTAACCTATGTCCGTATATGGTGGCTGGGATCTAAAGCAGTTCGGCAGGATCCCAAACCCACCTTTGCGCGGCTCACAGCTGAGGAAATCGCCGCCCTAGGCGGCAGCTGGACGGAATACGCGAAGGCCCTGCTCAGCAACAACGCGGGAAGCCAGACGAACTACTATTACACCAACGGTCAGCAGGTGATCTGGGATATTGACAATCTGGTAGCCGGAGGCGGATACCGGGACGATTATGCCGTGGAGATACAGATCGTCTGTAAGGTAACGGATCCTGACGTTCTTCTGGGCGGCGTGAGCAAGGAGTTCAACAATGTGGTCAGCCTGCAAAATTCCGAGGGAACGACCATCGGCAACGACAGCAATGGTGTGACAATCGGAAAACAGACGCTGTCCAAGCAAGGCACTTATAACCCCGAAACCAATGGCGGCCGGTATCCCTTTAAGATCACGCTGAATGAGTTGGGCGAGGATCTGGTCAGCGGGTCGGATGCCATCACCCTGGTGGACGATCTGAGCGATACCCTGATTCTGGACACCGCTTCCATTCAGGTGGTGAACACCAAGACAGGCGAGGTGGTATCGAACTGGACCGCCTCCGTGGAAGGACAGACGCTGAAAATTGTTCTGCCGGACAACCTGCCTCTGACCGTTACCTATGAAACCACAGTCAACGCCGCGCCGGGTCAGACCATCTCCATTTCCAACAACGCCCATTGGAAAGGCTATACCACCCCAAGCGGCGGCAGCGTTGAGGTCAAAGAATTCCATTATTCTTCTGGCGGCACCGCTGGTGCGGACACTTCTCCCAGTGTAACAGTCAAAAAACTGGATCAATACAATACCAGCCAGACTCTTTCCGGCGCGACGTTCACATTGGTGGAGGGAACCTATGCTGACGGTACGTTTACCCCAACAACGGACGGCCTTTCCCTGACCGGCACCACCGGCGAGGACGGAACCCTGACCTTCGGAAAAACAAGCAAGCAGACCATGTCGTATAACACCGTCTACTGCCTGACCGAGACAGTGGCCCCGGAAGGATATGTGCTGGATGCCGCGCCCCACTACTTCGCTGTGGCAAAGCAGCAGGAGGACGGGAAATGTCCCACCTTCCCGAATGGTGTGACCGTCTGGTATCAAAGCGCGGACTACACCTATCAGGCCTACAACCACAAGGGCGAAGCCACGGTGGCCAAGGCATTTTTGGATGCGGGCGGCAATCATCTGGAAAAAATCGACGGCGCCTACCGTTTCGGAATCTATGCCGAAGCAAATCCCATCGGCAATCCGCTGCAAACGGTGACCATCACATACGCGAACAGCACGGTCACGCCGGAGAGCGGGACAGCGAAGTTTACAAACCTGACCCTTGGGAAAATGTATTACATCTACGAGTTGGATGTTAACGGCGTGCCGATCCGTGGAGACAATACGCTGGCCACGGTGAACGGCGCAAACTTCCTTGTCACCTATTCCAATGGCCCCGCGGTAACCATTCCCGAGAGCGGAACCGCCGCAGCCGCCGTTACCGTGACCAATCAGGTCTGTTATCCTGAACTGCCCCACACCGGCGGGGCCGGAACCACCCTGTATACCAAGGGAGGCGTCTTGTTAACGGCAAGCGCGATGTTCCTTCTGTTGTATTACCATACAAAACGCAGAAAGGAGGAATCCGCATCCTCCTGATGCGCGGCATGATCCCATTACTATGCAGAAACTTAAAAAGAAGAAGGGAAGTCAAACAATGAAACACGCAAGAAAACCCGCCAGTCTCCTGCTGGCTCTAATTATGGTTTTCGCTCTGGCTACTACCGCGTTTGCGGCAGAAAACACTACAATTTCGGCTCCCGAGGGAAGCACCCGCACCTATGATGTATACCAGATCTTCACTGGTGACCTCCATGAGGGTGTTCTGTCCAACATCAAGTGGGGCAAGAACGGCACCGGCACCGAAGGAACTGCTGTCGATCAGACCACTCTGGACGCTCTGGCCGCTGTGAATGGTAAGAGCAACACCGAAAAGTTAACGGAGATTCAGAAATATGTGAAACTGGATTCTGAAAAATTCGGTACGGTTTCCAATGGTAATTCGCTGACCGTACCCACCGGCTACTATCTGATCAAGGACAACGGCCCTGTCAATGACGGTGAAGCCTACTCCCTGTATGTAGTCCAGGTTGTCGGCCCCACGACTATCTCTCCCAAGGTTGGAACCACAACCTCCGATAAGAAGGTTAAGGACACCAATGACAGCGCGGCGAACTCCACCACTGATTGGCAGGATTCCGCTGACTACGATATCGGCGATGCCGTACCCTTCAAGCTGAGCGCCACCATCGCTCAGGACTACGCCAACTACACCCACGGCTACAAGCTGACCTTCCACGATAAGGAAGGCGCTGGCCTGAGCTTCAATAAGAATTCTGTGAAAGTCTATGTTGACGGAACGCTGATTACCACTGACTATGAGGTTGTGACCGAAGGCCTGACCGACGACTGCACCTTTGAGGTCCGCTTTGCCAACCTGAAGGATATTGCCTCTGTCGAGGCCGGAAGTGTCATTTCTGTTGAGTATACCTCCACGCTGAACAATCAGGCCGTTATTGGCTCCACCGGCAACAAGAACACCTCCCATGTGAGCTATACCAACAATCCCAATGATGAACAGGCCGGCGAAAACGGCAAGACCCCCGATGATGGTGTCATCGTATTCACCTACCAGACCATCGTCAACAAGGTTACCAAGAACCCCGCCTATGATGCGTCCAAGGATACTGGAAAAACTGGCACCGACAGCGACGGCAACACGGAATTCATCCCTCTGAAGGGCGCAGGCTTCACCCTGTATAAGAAGAACGCTTCTGGTACATATGAAGCTGTAGGGTCCGAGCTTAAGGGTGAGGACATGACCACTTTTACCTGGAGTGGCCTGGATGATGGCGACTACAAGCTGGTCGAGACCACCACGCCCTCTGGCTACAATACAATTCCCGATATCGAGTTCACCATTACGGCTACTCACGATGTGTCTTCCGATAACCCCACGCTGATATCCCTCAGTGGCGGTGATAAGTTCACCGGAGTGATTTCCACCGGTGTTGTTTCTGCCAACATTGAGAACCAATCTGGTGCACAGCTTCCCTCCACCGGCGGCATCGGCACCACCATCTTCTATGTCCTCGGCTCTGTTCTGGTCCTCGGCGCGGCTGTGCTGCTGGTCACCAAGAAGCGCATGAGCACCAAGGGCTAATTCCCTGATACATATCTGAAACGCACTGACATCCCGCTGTGAACGCCGGGGAGGGACTCCCTCCCCGGCCCACAGCGGCAAGGAGAACCCCGCATGAAGAAGAAAAAAGGAAATTTCACAACGCTGCTGCTGATCCTGGTGCTTCTCGCGGGACTGTCCTTGCTGCTGTATCCTTCCGTCAGCGATTACTGGAACTCCTTCCACCAAACCCGCGCCATTGCCACGTATGCCGAAGAAGTCGCAAATTTGAACCAGGATCAATATGACGAAATCTGGGCCGCCACAAAGGCCTACAATGCATCTTTGGCAGAACGGGACAACGCCTACCTTCTGAGCGACGCACAGAAGGAGGAATACCAGCAGCTTTTGAATGTGTCCGGTCTTGGCGTCATGGGCTATATTGAAATCCCCAGCATTGATTGCTCTCTGCCCATCTATCATGGTACGGAGGAATCGGTCCTGCAGATCGCCGTGGGCCATCTGGAATGGTCCAGCCTGCCCGTGGGCGGCGAAAGCACCCATTGCGTTCTCTCCGGCCACCGGGGACTGCCCAGCGCCAAGCTGTTCACCAACCTAGACAAACTCCGAGAGGGGGATATCTTCCTGCTGCGCATTCTGGACGAGGTGCTGACCTATGAAGTGGATCAGATCCTCATCGTGGAGCCTCAGGAAGTCGGAGCGCTGCAAATCGTGGAGGGTCAGGATTACTGCACATTGGTGACCTGCACCCCCTACGGTATCAATACCCATCGGCTTTTGGTCCGGGGACACCGCATCGACAATGTGGAGGAGGCCAAAACCGTCCGCGTCACAGCCGACGCCGTCCAGATCGAACCGCTGTTGGTGGCGCCCATTGTGGCGATCCCGATTCTATTGTTACTGCTGATACTGCTTCTGCTGCCAAAGCGGCCCAAGACGAAACACGGAGGTGAAGCCGATGAAGAGGATTAGACGCATGACTGCTGCGCTGCTCAGTGTGCTGGCAGTATTCCTTCTCCTGCCCTTGCAGGCTCTGGCGGCGGGAAGTATTGACTTGAACCAGGATGTAAGTTTGACCATTTCCTATCAAGATGGAAACACGCCCCTGGTTGGTGCAGAGTTTGAAATTTTTCTGGTTGCCACAGTAGACGAATACGGCGAGCTGACCACCACAAAAGATTTCGCCCAGTTCCATGTCAATATCCGGGGCAAGGATGACGAGGCCTGGCGGACACTGGCATCCACCCTGGAGGGCTATGTATTGCGGGATGATATTTCCCCCACAGACAGTGGAAAGACCAATGATAAGGGATTGGTTTCCTTTCCCACCGCCGGAAAGAGCCTGAAAGCGGGTTTGTACTTTGTACTGGGGTATCGACACACGCAAAATGGCTTCCGCTATGATCCCACGCCATTCATGGTAATGCTGCCTGGATTGGACAAAGAGAATAACATTTGGGTTTATGATGTAGCCGTCAATGCAAAGGTCGATTCATCCCAAATCCCTGATAACCCAGATGACCATACCATCGACCGAAAGGTTCTGAAGGTCTGGGCCGATGATGGACATGAAAAAGATCGTCCCAAAGAGGTAATTGTTCAGCTTCTTCGTGACGGCAAGGTATATGATACCGTAACCCTGAACGCGGCAAACAACTGGCGGTACACCTGGACGGGATTGAATGATCTCTATACGTGGACCATTGTGGAGAAAGAGTTGGAGGGCTATACCGTGGAGGTCACACGGGAGGGTATCACTTTTGTGGTGACAAATAGCTACAATGAGGAAATTCCTGACGAACCTACTCCCACAACACCTACCACGCCGGACAAACCTACTACACCTACAAAGCCGACGCTGCCTCAGACTGGCCAGCTCTGGTGGCCGGTTCCAGTGTTGATTGCCGCCGGACTGCTCTTTGCCGTGATCGGCCTGGTGCGCCGCAGAGGTGCTGTTGATGAGGAATGAAGAAAAAAATAGCAGAAAGCAAGAGGGCTTGCTGTTGATTACGATTGGGCTGCTGCTGATTGCAGCAGCCCTTTTCCTTGTATCTTACAACTTGTACGACGAGCTGCGGGCAGAGCAATCGGCCAGGCAAGCGGTAACCCAGCTGGATGCGTATTTGCCCGCAGAGGCCGCTCCAGAGGCTCCCTCGGACTCCGCCGGGGATCAGGAGCCGTTGGTGAGCGATGAGCGGACTGTTATTCCGGACTATGTTCTATCCCCTAATATGGAAATGCCAGTGGAAACCATCAACGGAATAGACTTTATCGGTGTTTTAAGAATCCCAGCCTTGGAGCTGGAGCTGCCGATTATCAGTGAGTGGAATTATCCCAATCTGAAATCTGCTCCCTGCCGGTACAGTGGGTCTGCCTATTTGAATAACCTGATTATTTGCGGCCACAACTACACTTCCCATTTCGGAACCTTAAAGAATCTCTGGGAGGGCGATATTGCCACCTTTACAGATATAGATGGAAATGTATTCATCTACAAAATGGTGGAGCGGGAGACACTGAACCCCACAGATATAGAGGGAATGGAAAGTGGAAATTGGGATTTGACTCTGTTCACCTGTACCGTGGGAGGTCAAAGCCGTGTGACAATTCGCTTTGAGCTGGAGGAGGACTGATTCCTCCAAAAATAGAAACAGGCTTTCGCATCGGGAAATTGACGGTAGCTATGCCGACTGGGCACGAAAAAACGGCTATACCATCTGGAACTGTGTCTGTGACTGCGATGGTTCCATTGAACTGGATACCCGCACCCTCCAGCGGGCCATATCGAGATAAGCTTCAAACTGCGTGTCGGCTTCCTTGGTTTCCACCCACGCCCCGCTTTGGTAGGCGTAGTGTTTACACCTTAACCCAGTCCATCGTCACCACAGACTCGCAGACTATCGCTGCAAAGCTCAACGGCGAATACATCCGTGCTAAAAATAACAACCAGCGGCTCTCTATCCTAGGGAGCCGCTCAGCTTACCATGGTACAAAACTCCATTATCATATTTGAAACCAGAAAAATACCGGGACAGCGCATTTTTTGCTGCCCCGGTATTCGTTTACGCATACGGCACAGCTTTCCTGCGCTGATTATTGGGGCTTTTCAGGTGTTCGGACTTTTTGAGAATATTGATCTGCGTGACAAATTCCTCCGGGGTCAGTTTGTCATAGTCAATGCCAAGAGTCGCCAAAAACAAACGGGCTTTCTTTTCTTCCTCGGTGCCCTCGTAGTGCAGGGCGGTCTCCATCTGCTTTTGAATTTCGACAACAGGAGAAGCGGTGTCTGCAGTAGTGGTGTCCTTCCTGTGGGCTTCCCGGATATCATGTAGGATGCCGTCAATGTCCTTATGAACCACATGGGCAAAGAAGTTTTCCTCGCTGACCTGCGCCAACTCCAGAGTGCGCACATACAGATCATTCTCGCCGGGATTATGCTTTTCCATGATTTGCTTTCGGTTGGCTTCCAGAATGGCATTCATGTCATTGATCCGCATATCGGCAACGCGATCCACAAATATCTCAATGTCCACCAGAAAGCGCTGGAAGTCCTTGTGCAGAGCCAGTTCAGACAGCAGCCGGTTGTTGAGCTTTCCGCTTTTCAGCAATTCAATCATATCATCACCCAGATGCAGATCGTGCAGGTCTGTGTTTGGGTGATTTTTTGTTTCCGTCAGCCCCAGCAGATAGTCCGTGGATACACCGTAGAATTTCGCCAGGGTGACAATGCTGAATGGGCTGATATCCTTGAAATCATCGGATTCATATTTACCCAGTGCGGATTTGGAAATGCCGGTTTCTTCCGCAAGCTGCTCCAAAGTCAGATGCCGTTCCACTCGCAGATCCTTCAGTTTTTCTTGTATTGTCAGTTTTGTATGCCCCGATGGAAGAAATCAACGATGCCATCGGCAACATTGATATTTCCTCCTGCTTTGAACCGATTTTCGAGCCGCCCATTGATTTTCTGGAAGAATGCCGGAAGCGTTGGGAATCGGCTCAATCATCTTTTCGTCAGACTATTGAGCGCCAGATCGGAAACACATGGTATGTGATCGAAACAGAATGTGACGGAAATGAGCCGCTTGCCAACAAGGTAAAACGGCTCATTTTTTCTGACAAGGGGGCGATTTGTTAATGACTGCGACACAAAAGCATGATATAATTTCAATGTGCACAACGGTACTGTCGGCTGACCAACAACCAAAGGAGGATAAGATGTTGGATCAGCAGAAAATCACCATTCTCTACTGCCGTCTGAGCAACGAGGATGCCCAGGATGGCGAGAGCAACAGTATCGCAAATCAGCGAGCGTTATTAACCCGATATGCCCATGATCATGGGTATACAAACCTGAAAATTCTGGTGGATGACGGTTATACCGGAACGAACTTTAATCGTCCCGGTGTGCAGGAAGGCTTTGCACTTGTCAAGCAGGGCCTTGTGGGCTGTTGGCTGGTCAAAGACCTCAGCCGCTTTGGGCGTGACTATCTGACCGTTGGACAATATACGGATATTATTTTTCCGAGCTACGATGTCCGCTTTATCGCCGTCAATGACGGTGTGGACAGCAACCGGGGAGACAGCGAAGGCTTCGCCGCAATCCGTAATCTGTTCAACGAGTGGTATCCCCGTGATACCAGCAAGAAGGTTCGTGTCAGTCTGCGGCAGAGAGGAACCAGCGGCAAGCACATGGGCAAACCGCCCTACGGATACCGCTGCGACCCGGAGGACAAGGATCACTGGATTCTGGATGAAGAAGCGGCCCAGGTCGTCAAGCTCATCTTCGACCTTTGCATTGACGGCAAAGGCCCGGAGCAGATTGCGAGGATTCTGGAAGAAAAGCAGATTCTGACCACAAGAGCGCTGTATGCCAAGCGTAAGAAAAAGCCAATGCCAGAAAGACCGTACCACTGGGGCAACCAGTCCATTGTGGCAATTCTGGAGTGGCAGGAGTACACGGGCTGTACCTGCAACTTCAAAACCTATTCCAAGTCCTACAAGCTGAAAAAGCGGATTCCCAACGAGCCGGAGGATATGTTCTATCTGCCGGATACACAGGAAGCGATTGTATCTCAGGCACAGTTTGACAGGGTACAGGAGCTGCGGAAAAACAAACGCCGCCCCGTAAAAGCGGAACGGCAGGGATTGTTTTCCGGACTTCTGTTCTGTGCCGATTGCGGCAGCAAGCTTCACTTTGCCACCAGCAAGCGCTTTGAAGGGAAACAGGATCGCTATGTTTGCTGTCACTATAAAAGCAATCGTGGCACCTGCACCGCGCATTATATCCGGGAGGATGTGCTTCGTGAAATCGTTTTGGAACGCATCCGTGCGGTCAACGAGTATATCCGCGATGATGTAGATGCCTTTCAGGAGGAATGGCTGCAATGCCGCAGGACTGACCAGGAGCGCAGCATCCGGGATGACAAAAAGAAAGTAGAACAGGCAAAGAAACGCCTTTTCGATTTGGATGTCATCATCTCCTGGCTGTATGAGGACTATGTTCTTGGAAATATCAGTCAGGACAGGTACAAAAAGATGTCTGCGGACTATGAAGCCGAACAGGAACGGTTAAAGCTCGAAATTGAGGTTATTGAGGAATGGGTCGAACAGCGGGAAGAAATGAACGACGGTCTGGATGCCTTTATTGTCCTGACACAGAAATATGTGGATGTTGAGGAACTGACGCAGACCATCGTGAACGAGTATATCAAGAAGATCGTTGTTTATGCTCCGGATAAATCCAGCGGCAAGCGGACGCAGAAAGTGAAGATTTACTTCAACTTCGTGGACGATGTGGATATTCCCATTATTTTCGAGCCTATCACCACAGAAACAACCTATAGACCCAGAAGAACGGCATGACCCTCGGGTCACACCGTTCTCTGCGTCAAAATAGTTACTTGTCACTATTAAGCCTTGTTTTTCTGTTTCTTGCAAATTTAAACAAAAACCATTTTACATAATACCATTATAAAACAGACTGTAAAGAAGTCAAGAATGAAGATGGAAGCTGGACTGCGTAAAAACTGCGCCGCAGTAAACAAAGAATAGGATTTTTGCCGTGTACAAATCTGGCTAAAAATATTCCGATCTTCCGAAAAAATCAGTAGACTTTGTGCCACTTCTGTGGTAGTTGTTTGTGCTACCAAAGCGAAGGAGGCACAGACATGGCAAAGAAACGGGCAAACGGTGAAGGCAACATCCGCAAGCGCAAGGATGGACGCTGGGAAGGACGATACACAGCCGGATATGACGAAAAGACCGGCAAGCGGCTGATTAAGAACGTCCTCGGCAAGACGCAGGCAGAGGTAAAAGAAAAGTTGGCGAAAGCAGTCGCGGAAGCGGAAAGCGTCGATGTACGTCGCGCAGACGAATACACCCTCGGTACATGGCTGCAAACGTGGTATGAGCTTTACGCAAAACCGCACCTGCGGTTCTCAACTGCTGAATACTATCGACGTGGGATTGAACTGCACATCGCGCCGCGTATTGGCGATATTCCGCTCAAAAAGCTGACCGGACGCGATTTGCAAGGGTTGTACAAGGACTTGCGGGAACACGGACGGCTCCGCGAAGCGCAGAAGGGGAAGCAGCCGGGGTTGAGTGATTCCACGATCCGCGGCATCCACACGATGCTGCACAACGCACTCGACCGCGCGGTTAAGGAGCGATTGATTGTCCGAAACCCGGCAGACGACTGCGTTCCGCCGAAAATCCCAAAGCACGAAATGAAGATCCTGCCGCCGGAGCAGATCAAGTCCTACCTGACCGCTGCTGACCAGCGCGGCGTCCTGCCGATGTTCTATCTGGAGCTCATCAGCGGTCTGCGCAAGGGTGAACTGGTCGCGCTCCAGTGGTCGGACATGGATATCGAAAATAAGACCATCTCTGTCAGCAAGCAGGCCGGACGCAACAATGCGGGCGAGCCCGACATCACACGTCCGAAAACGGAAAACTCCATTCGCAAAATCTCGATTCCACAGGATGCCGTCGATCTGCTGGTTGCAGAACGTCAGAAGCACCCAAATAACCCATGGATGTTCCCATCCCCGAAAACAGGCGAGATGTACCATCCGGATTCTGTGGTCAACATCCACAAGAAAATTCTGAAAGACGCCGGACTGGAACACCTGAGATTTCATGACTTGCGACACACATTCGCAACGTTAGCCTTGCAAAACGGCATAGACGTGAAAACGGTATCAAGTATGCTCGGTCACTTTGATGCAGGCTTCACACTGCGCACCTACACCCACGTCACACGTCAGATGCAGGAAGGCGCAGCGGAAAAGATGGGCAATTTCATGGTGCAGGTCATGTAAAAAAGCAGAGAGCGTCGGAGAGGATACCAAGCATATCCTCTCCGACGCTCTTTGGACATTTCGCCATGTGGGTCACGGTGTGGGTCAGGCGGTTTTAGCGCCCGAAAATTCGAACAAATAAAAGAGAAAACCGGCGAAAATCTCACGATTTTCACCGGTTTCTGGAGCTAGTGGCCGGACTTGAACCGGCGACCTGCTGATTACGAAGAGTGGAAAATCTATAAAAATAATGATTTTTAGACCTTTTCAGCACTTTCTGCTCGGAAATCAATGCTCTTTGCCCCTCTTGTTTCCACTGTTTCCATCCGCTCGTTTCGCCGTGTGGGTCAGCGTGTGGGTCAAACCAGAAAACCTAGCGCAAAAACTGCGCCGCAGTAATCAAAGATGAAATCCATTTGTCGGATGAACATAAACCTTCTGAGTTGGAAGTATAAGGCGATATCGAAAAAATATCTTCCGTAAGTGCAGAGAGTGTGGTATACTAGCAATGAAAGTACATGAAAATGGGTGATACGATGCTGAATCTCTATGTTTTGGATGCTGTGTCCAGCAAAAAGGTTCCTGCGGAAATAGATCCTGCGTCAAAAGAGGATTTTGCTGCAACACATGACTGGCAGACAAACTGGGAGTCAACATATGCGAGGCAACTGCCCAATAAAGTCGCGCTTCATCGAGAAGACAATTATGAACTGCTTGGTCTGATGTCCTATGAACTGGATGAACGCGGGCTTGCAGTTGAGGTTCTCTACATGGAGAGCGCACGGCACAGCAACGCAAATCTTCTTCATGCGACAGGCGAGGCCAAGCGATATATCGGTATCGCAAAGGCAATGTTTGCATATGCCGTCCGGATTTCCAAGGAAGCTGGATTTGACGGCGTACTCATTTTTAAGGCGAAAACGAGCGAATTATTGGAATACTATATGCGCGAATTTGGCGCGCGGCAGGTCGGGGCCTATGATCCGTTCCGTCTTGTTCTTTGGGAAGACGCCGCAGAAGCGCTCATTTCTGAATATAGGAGGGATGAATATGAATCGATCTGAATTGCTCCACGCGGAAGAATCCGGAGCTGCCAGCGGATGGGTTTCGCCGCTGAGCCAGGAGGACAGGGAGTATTTCGCCTATCTGCGCAAGGTCTTCAAGCGCTACAATATCACCCCGTCCAAGGCAACACGCCTGGAATATGATTTCGTTATCCGCGTGGCGGAAAGCGAGTTTTATCTGCAAAAAGCAAACGCCTGACACTGTCAGAGAAGGAGCAGGCCATGGATACAATGCAAGCCCGGATCGAGCAGCTTGAACAGGAAAACGCTGCGCTGCGGGCGCTGCTCAAAAAGCACGGGATCGTGTATCCGGAGACGGCTGAAAATCAAATATCCGCGGCTGCCGATCAGGGCAGCCGTATATTCCAACACGAGGTCACACCGCAGATGGCCTCGTTTTTCTATTCCTATTTCAGAGGCCGCAAAGATGTATACAGCGTCCGCAGCCGCCCAAAGGACGGCAAAGCGGGTTATTTTCCGGTCTGTACGCATTTTTGGGATCTCAAACTCTGCCCGAAAACGACAGGGCAGAAAATTGCCTGCAGGGACTGCCCGAACCGGGCCTATAAGCCGCTGAACATCCGCGCTCTGCTCGCCCATCTGAAAGGCGAGCGGGAGGACAGCAGCGATGTCGTCGGCATCTATCCGCTGCTCCCGGACGATACCTGCTATTTCCTTGTGTTCGATTTCGATGACCACGAGGGCACGTTTCAGGGCAGCGAAAAAACGGCCTCATGGAGGGACGAAGTCGACGCGCTCCGCAAAATATGCGAGCTGGAACAGATCGACGCACTGGTTGAGCGCTCCCGTTCCGGGCAGGGCGCGCATGTCTGGATCTTCTTTTCCGAGACCGTTTCCGCACAGAAGGCACGGCAGTTCGGTACGGCTCTGCTAACAAAGGGCGCGGAATCGGTCAGCCTGAAAAACTTCCGCGCGTATGACCGAATGCTGCCATTGCAGGAGCATCTGCCGGAGGGAAAGCTCGGCAATCTGATTGCGCTGCCGCTGCAGGGCCGGGCGCTGCGGAATGGAAACAGCGCGTTTGTCGACGAAAACTGGAATGCGTACCCGGATCAATGGGGTGCACTGAAAAGCGCAAGAAAGCTGAGCGTAAAGGAAATCGAGGATAAAATCGCGGCATGGACACCGGAAGCAGGGCTTCTTGGACAACTGGCCGAGGAACCGCAGGAGGCGGAGGAAAACACGCAGAAAAGCTTCCTGCCGGAGAAGCCGTGGAGAAAAACAGAGCTTACACTGCACCCGGAGGATGTGGAGGGCGCGGTCGATCTTGTATATGCCAACGGTGTTTATATTAAAAGCACAAATCTCAAGCCGCGGCTTCAAAACCAGCTCCGCAGGCTTGCAGCCTATAAAAACCCGGAATTCCATAAGAAGCTGGCCATGGGCTTTTCAACGCTTGGAATACCGCGCATTGTCTATTGCGGCCATGACGACGGCGATTTTATCTGCCTCCCGCGTGGCTGTGTGGAGAGGCTGAAGAAATTGCTGGAGGAAGGAGCAATTCCATATCACATCACAGACGAACGGCAACCGGGCCGAAAGATCGAGGTTTCCTTTGCTGGGCAGCTATACCCGGAGCAGCAGCGCGCAGCAGATGCGCTGTTGGTACACGACATCGGTGTTCTGAGCGCAGCAACAGCCTTCGGCAAAACCGCCGTCGGCGCTTACCTGATCGCAGCACGTCAGATCAACACGCTGGTTCTGGTCGATAACGCTGAAATTCTGAAAAACTGGCAGGAGGATCTGCAGAAATTCCTGACGATTGAAGAAGAACCGCCGGCCTACACAACTCCGACCGGCCGCGTCAAGCGGCGGAAAAGCGTAATCGGCAAATTACAGGGCGGTCAGAATATCCTGACCGGAATTCTTGACGTTGCGATGATCCCGTCGCTGGGAAAAAGCGAACGACTGGAAGAACTCGTGCAGGGCTACGGCATGGTGCTCATGGACGAGTGCCACCATGCGGGCGCGGATACGGATACTGCCGTGCTGCGTTCCGTTACGGCGAAGTATGTTTACGGCCTGACCGCGACACCGAAGCGCGACGACGGGCAGGATCGAAAGATTTTCCTGCAGCTCGGTCCGATTCGCTTCCGGTACACGGCGAAGGATCGTGCGAAGAAACAGGGCATCGGCCATTATGTCTATCCCCGTTTTACAAGGTTTGTTCACCTTTCCGAGAAACCGCCCGCGATGGCAGAATTAAATCAGCTGGTGATTGAAAGCGAAGACCGCAACGCGCAGATTCTCTCGGATACGATCACCTGCGTCCAAAACGGGCGGACGCCGCTGGTTATGACGAAGTACAAGGAGCATGCAAGGCTGCTGTATCAGCGCTTGCAGGGGAGTGCAGACCACGTTTTCCTGCTGCAGGGCGGAAAGAGCAGCAAAGAACGCGCGCAGGTCCGGGACGCGCTGCTGGCCGTGCCGGAAACAGACACGTTGATCGTGGTCGCCATCGGCAAATATATCGGCGAGGGCTTCAATCTGCCGCGCCTCGATACGCTGCTGCTTGCCATGCCGATCTCGTGGCAGGGGAATGTCGAACAGTACGCGGGCCGTCTGAACCGCGACTACGACGGCAAACAGGATGTGATCATTTTTGACTATATCGACGCGCACGTGCCGACGCTGGAACGCATGTACCATAAGCGCCTGCGCGCTTATCGCCAGATCGGCTTCGAGATCTGCGCAAACCTGCAAGCTGCGCAGGAGGAGAAGACTGGCACTATTTTCGACGCGCAGACCTACACACCAGTCTATGAACGCGATCTGCAAGCCGCGCAGCGGGAAATTCTGATTTCCAGTCCTGCACTGAGCCGCAAAAAGGTCACATATTTTCTGGAACTCCTGCGCGAACGTCAGGAAGCAGGCGTCCAGATCAAAATTCTCACGTTTGCACCCGACGCACAGGATACATATCAGGCCGCTGAGAAAATCGCCCTGTTGCGCCAGTGTGGCATTGAGGTGCTCCCATCCAAAGCCTGCCGCGAGCACTTCGCGATCCTAGACCGCCGCCTCGTCTGGTACGGCAGCATGAACCTGCTGTCCAACGAAAGACCTGACGATAACTTGATCCGCCTCCCCGACGAACAAATCGCACAGGAGCTGCTGGAAATCGCCGTGCAAGCTGATTCTGCTTCGGAGAACGAAACCGGATAATACGCCGCCTCCACACTGTCACGCCCGTGGCGGCGGTTTGTGCGGCTTTCGCGGCGCAGCCGAGCGCGTACCAGCCGGAAGCCCGAAGACCGGACGTTGCACCGCCGTGCGGGAGCGTTGCGGAAATGGCAAACGCAGAAGAAGGACGCCTGCAGGCGGCTTTCGGCAGAGGAAGAAGCCGCAAGCGGCGAAGCAGGAGAAAGGCCTGACGCTTTTCAGCGCCAGCCCGTCCACTTCTGCCCGCAGTGCGGGCAGTTTCGGGGGATGAAAATGGCGCTTTTCTGCGGCTGTCAAAAATGGAATGACGCTGTTATTTCCCAAAAGCCGCAAAACGCCAGTAAAATCAAGGACATTTTTGACGCTATTACGATTTTGGGAGGTTTTGAACATGAAAACAGAAGAAAGAAGCCGCCACACAGTCTGGATGGAAGATACGGTTTGGCAGCGGGTGCAGGAGCAGTATAAACAAGACAGATGCAGCACACAAAATGAATTCATTGCTAAAGCGATTCTGTTTTACTGCGGCTATCTACAGAGCGAATACGCCGGAGACTTCCTGCCGAAGATCCTTGGTGAAACGCTCGAAGCCATCCTCAGTATGTTCGGCGACCGCATGGGGAAGCTCCTGCTCAAGCAGGCAGTCGAGCAGAACGTTTGCAATCATATCCTCGCTTCGGACACGGATATTGACGCGGCAACATACCAGAAAATGCGCGGCATGAGCTATCAGGAGGTGCTGCGGACAAACGGCCAGATCTCGTTTTCGGAGGTGCTTCGGCAGCAGAAAAGGCTCTGATTTCATAGAGAAAAGCAGCGTGCAAGGCGAAAAACTTGCACGCTGCCTTCTAAAAAGTCTGCACTTTCCTGCACCCGAGATCCAGCCAGAATCAGGTCGGTAATGACCGAGCAGAATCAGATTTTTATGCGTTGAAAAAGAGAGTATATTCACGAAAATTCTGTAGTGCAAGTCAGCAAAGATGCATCTTGTATCCGATGTACCGTATCACACAGGAGACGAATATCCTCCATACTGTGAGAAGCAATAACTACCGTAACCCCGTCCTCTTTCTGCTTCTGTAAAAGGACCCGCACGTCCTCCATTCCTTGCGTGTCCAGACCATTCATCGGTTCATCTAAAATAAGATATTTAGGATGTTCCATGATAGCTTGCGCAATTCCTAACCGCTGGCGCATTCCAAGCGAATACTTTCCAACACGCTTTCGACTGGACGGATCAAGTTTTACCTTCTCCATTGCATCCACAATTTCTTCTTTCGATATTGTAAGCGGCGCAGAAGTATGGTAATATAGATACAAATCAGAACCTAGAGGCGCGGCCATGCCGAATCAGAAGCTGCATTGTATAGAAGCTGTAAAAGAAATCGCAATTCTGACCGCAGCAGTGACCATCATTGCGGCGGCGGTCTTCTTTTTTCTGGCGCCAAGCCATACATCGGTCAGCAGCATTTCCGGTTTAGGAGTCGTGCTGTCCAATTTCATTACGCTTCCGCTGTCGGCCATTACGATGGTTCTGAACGTGATGCTGCTGATCATCGGATTTCTGACCTGCGGAAAAGAATTTGGCGCAAAGACTGTTTACACCAGTATCATGCTGCCGCTGTTTCTGTGGCTGTTTGAGCTTCTGCTCCCGGATTTTGAATCCATGACCGGCAGCCAGGAGCTGGACGTACTCTGTTACATTCTGGTGGTCAGCATTGGACTGAGTATCCTGTTCAATCGGAATGCTTCCTCCGGCGGACTGGACATTGTGGCGAAGATTCTGAACAAGTATCTGCACGTGGAACTGGGAAGAGCCATGTCGCTGGCGGGCATGTGCGTGGCGCTCTCGGCGGCGTTTGTCTATGATAAGAAAACGGTGGTTCTGAGCGTTCTCGGCACGTACTTCAACGGAATCGTTCTGGATTATTTCATCTTTGACAACAACAAAAAGCGCCGTGTCTGCATCATCACTGAAAAGGAAGAAGCGCTGCGGAAGTTCATCATCCGCGACCTGCACAGCGGCGCGACGATCTATGAGGCCATCGGCGCATACAATTTTGAAAAGCACAATGAGATCATCACCATCGTCGATAAGAGCGAGTATCAGAAGCTGATGACTTTTATGGGGCGCGAAGACCCCAAGGCATTCATCACGGTTTATAATGTGTCAAACATGCAGTACCAGCCGAAAAAGAAGTAAATATAAAACGCAGCAAGACATGATGGAGGAAGACGTATGAGGTTTCGGAGATTGGGAAAAACAGAGCTGCAGGTCAGCGAAATTGGCTTCGGCGGCGAGTGGCTGGAGCGCCACCCGGAGGAAGACGGGATCGAGTTGATCCACTACGCGTCCGCGCAGGGTATCAATATTCTGGACTGCTGGATGGCCGACCCGAAGTCGAGAGACGTCATCGGCAAGGGTATCCGGGACAATCGTAGCCAATGGTACATTCAGGGGCATATCGGCTCTACCTGGAAGGATGAGCAGTATTTCCGGACGCGCGACATGAAATATGTCCGTCCGGCGTTTGAAGACCTCCTGCGCCGCCTGCAGACGGACTACATTGACCTCGGCATGATTCACTATGTGGACTCCGAGAAAGAATGGGAGCAGATTCAGCACTCGGACTATCTCGACTATGTCATGGAGCTCAAAAACAGCGGCGTGATTCGTCACATCGGCATGAGCTCCCACAATCCGAAGGTCGCCATGAAGGCGGCACAGTCTGGCTATGTGGAGATGATCCTGTTCAGTATCAACCCCGCCTTTGATATGCTGCCCGCGAGCGAGGACATTGACACGATGTTCGCAGAAGAATTCGACGCTGGTTTGAAAGGAACAGACCCCGACCGCGCAAAGCTGTACCGCATCTGCGAAGAAACCGACGTCGGCATTACGGTCATGAAGGGCTTCGCCGGCGGCAGATTGTTCGACGAAAAGCGGTCTCCGTTCGGCGTGCGTCTGAGTCCGGTGCAGTGTATCCACTACGCGCTGACCCGTCCGGCTGTTTCCTCAATTATGTGCGGCTACGACACCAAGGAACAGGTCGATCAGGCAGTCGCCTATGAGACCGCGTCCAATGACGAAAAGGACTACGCATCGGTTCTTTCCAGCGCGCCGTTCCACTCCTACCGCGGAGAATGCACCTACTGCGGACACTGCAAGCCCTGCGCCGCGCAGCTAGATATCGCCATGATCAACAAATTCTATGACCTTGCGACCATGCAGCCGGAGGTACCTGCCACGGTGCGTTCCCATTATGAGGCATTGGAGCATACCGCGTCCGAGTGCATCGGCTGCCATGCCTGCGAATCGCGCTGTCCCTTCGGCGTACCCATTGTGGAACGAATGAAGGAAACCGCCGCCCTTTTCGGCTGCTAAAACAAGGCGTTTGCCCTGTCGTTCCTGTCCCCTGCTGCAAGGGCCGCAACGCACCTGCCAGGTCGGCAGACGCTCCCCTTGTGCAAGCAAAACAGCCCGGACATTCCGCTGTCCGGGCTGTCGTTTTGCTGAGCGCATGTGCTCCTAGGGTGTATCTGAAAACTCCCAACGTACCCGGACAGCGGGTCTTTTTGCGGTGTGCCGCGTCATTTTTCCTTGAAATACGTCAGTATTCCTGCGAAAAAATGTCTTGCTCAGCGCAAAAATCCCTCGTTGCCGGTCACATCATGAGTTTTCAGATACACCCTAGCCTAGTGTCATTGATTGCTGCAAATTATACACCATATCAGCGTTTGCCTTTGGATATAGTCCTAGCATAACGGAAACCGCAATTATAAAACACAACATCTTTTTCATTTTGTTTCCCATCAATCCTTCCATTCAAAATCAAACCCATTTACGCCTTGATCCGGCATATCGACATTTTCATTTTTCATGTCTTCAAACTGTATGCTTGGCACATCCCCGTTCTCTGGTCTCACTGCAAACCATATACAGGCTAAAGCGATCACGCCCACTGTCAACGCAATTGCAATATATCGAAGCTTTCGCTTTTTCTTATTTTCCGCACCAGCAGCATTCGCAGTAGCATTATTTGTTCCATCGTCTTCTGCTGACTTCACCGCTCATATAGATTACCATCAGCAGCTTCGTTGCATAGCCAATCCAGCGACACATCATAGATCTTTGCCAGTTCGAGCAGCTTTTCCGTGGAAGGCTTCGACTGTCCGCTCTCCCAGCGGGAAACAGCCTGCCGGGAAACGTCCAGTCTGGCCGCAACATCCGCCTGCGTCAGCCCCGCAGCCTTTCGCGCCAAAATCGGCTGCTATTGCGCTTGTATTGGTTGCTTTTCGGATTTTTTGCAAACCCAATCGAAAAGCAATTTACATAATACCATTATAAAGCAGACTGCAAAGAAGTCAAGGAGGAAGATGGAAGCTGGAGGGCGCAAAAACTGCGCCGCAGTAACCAAAGAATAAGGATTTTCGATGTGTGCAGAATCGGATAAAAATATTCCGATCTTCCGAAAAAATCAGTAGACTTTGTGCCAGTTCTGTGGTAATTGTTTGTGCTACCACAGAAGGAGGTACAAGTATGGCAAAGAAACGAGCAAACGGTGAAGGCAACATCCGCAAGCGCAAGGATGGGCGCTGGGAGGGCAGATACACGGCAGGGTACGACGAAAAGACCGGCAAGCGGCTGATTAAGAACGTCCTCGGCAAGACACAGGCAGAAGTGAAAGAAAAGCTGGCGAAAGCTGTCGCAGAAGCGGAAAGCGTCGATGTACGGAGAGCAGACGAGTACACGCTTGGAACATGGCTGCAAACGTGGTATGAACTATATGCAAAGCCACACCTGCGGTTCTCGACTGCCGAATACTACCGGCGTGGGATTGAACTGCACATCGTGCCGCGCATCGGAGACATTCCCCTCAAAAAGCTGACAGGGCGCGATCTGCAATGGCTCTACAAGGACTTACAGGAGCATGGGCGGCTCCGCGAAGCGCAGAAAGGCAAGCAGCCAGGGCTGAGCGACTCGACGATTCGCGGCATCCACACGATGCTGCACAACGCGCTCGACCGGGCAGTCAAGGAACGCCTGATCGTGCGCAATCCAGCGGATGACTGCGTACCGCCGAAAATTCCGAAGCACGAAATGAAAATCCTGCCGCCGGAGCAGATCAAATCCTATTTGACGGCAGCCGACCAGCGCGGCGTCCTGCCAATGTTCTATCTGGAGCTCATCAGCGGTCTGCGCAAGGGTGAACTGGTCGCGCTCCAGTGGTCGGACATGGATATCGAAAATAAGACCATCTCTGTCAGCAAGCAGGCCGGACGCAACAATGCGGGCGAACCCGACATCACGCGCCCGAAAACGGAAAACTCCATCCGCAAAATCTCGATTCCACAGGATGCCGTTGATCTGCTGGTCGCAGAACGTCAGAAGCACCCAAATAACCCATGGATGTTCCCATCCCCGAAAACAGGCGAGATGTACCATCCGGATTCGGTAGTCAACATCCACAAGAAGATTTTGAAGGACGCAGGGTTGGAACACCTGAGATTTCACGACTTACGACACACATTCGCGACCTTGGCACTCCAGAATGGCGTGGACGTAAAAACGGTATCGAGTATGCTCGGTCACTTCGACGCGGGCTTCACGCTGAGAACCTACACCCACGTCACACGGCAGATGCAGGAAAGCGCCGCCGAAAAGATGGGCAATTTCATGGCGCAGGTCATGTGAACACGCAGCCGAAAAA
>OGNC01000268.1_pt1 | contig 39513 bp, 34 predicted proteins | sample 1573311 | NCBI WGS metagenome assembly OGNC01 (sample SAMEA2581889, study PRJEB24529) | metagenome | biome: Human gut stool | place: China | collected 2011
CCAGGGTGCCATCGGGGTTCACGGCCACCTTACCGGAGGTATCGGGAACCTGCTTTACGGTAACCAGAATCTTCATTATCTCTTTCCCCCTCTTACAGACCCATGTTGGCGGAGATCACGATGCGCTGCACCTCGCTGGTGCCCTCATAAATTTCCGTGATCTTGGCGTCGCGCATCATGCGCTCCACGGGATAATCCTTAGTGTAGCCGTAGCCGCCGAACAGCTGCACCACCTTGGTGGTGGTCTTCATGGCGTGCTCGGAGGTGAACAGCTTGGCCATGGCGGCCAGCTTGGTGTAGCGCTTGCCCTCGCCCTTGGCGATAGCGGCCTGATAGGTCAGCAGGCGGCCCGCCTCGCAGCCCAGCTCCATGTCGGCCAGCGTGAACTGGGTATTCTGGAACTTGCTGATGGGCTTACCGAACTGGACACGGCCCTTGGTGTAGTTGATGGCCTCGGCCAGCGCGCCCTCGGCGATGCCCAGGGACTGGGCGGCAATACCGATACGGCCGCCGTCCAGCGTGGCCATGGCGATGGAGAAGCCCTTGCCTTCCACACCCAGCAGGTTCTCCTTGGGCACGATGCAGTCCTGGAACACGATCTCAGCGGTGGGACTGCCGTGCAGACCCAGCTTTTCCTCGTGCTTGCCCACGGAGAAGCCGGGGAAGCTGCTCTCCACGATGAAGGCGGAGATGCCCTTGGTGCCGCGGGTCTTATCAGTCATGGCAAACACCACGAACACGTCGGCCACATAGCCGTTGGTAATGAAGATCTTGGAGCCGTTCATCACATAGTGGTCGCCCTCCAGCTTCGCCTCCGTCTGTCCTTTGGAGGCGTCGGAGCCGGCGTTGGGCTCCGTCAGGGCGAACGCACCCACATGGTGCCCGGTGGTCAGCATGGGCAGGTACTTCGCCTTCTGCTCGGCGGTGCCGTAGGTCATAATGGGGTCGCAGCACAGACCGTTGTGGGTCGCCACGATGTCGCCGGTGGAGGCACACTGCTTGCTCAGCTCCTCGATGCAGATGGCGCTGGCCAGCGGATCGGCGCCAGCGCCGCCGTACTCCTTGGGGACGCACATACCCATGACGCCCAGATCAAACAGCTTCTCGATGTTTTCGCGGGGATACTCGCAGGTGCGGTCGGTCTCTGCCGCGATGGGCTTGACTTCGTTCTCGGTAAATTCTGCCATCATCTTGCGGATCAGCTGATGTTCACGACTGAGATTAAAATCCATGTTGTTTCTCCTATATTTTTACTCTGTTTCGGAACGGTTCTTATAAAGGCATCCAACTGCCGCTGGCGGTGGCCAGCAGCTTGCCGGTGGCGGCATCGGCCAGCTCCGCCCGCTGGCGGATGAGGCTGCGTCCCGCCTTGACGATGAATACCTTCAGGTGCAGCTCCATGCCGAAATCCACACCCCGCAAGAAGGATACCGTCATGTCCGTGGTGGTGGCCTCGTTGTCTCCCGCGGTGAAGTTGGCCACCACGCCGAAGGCGGTGTCGAACATCCCCGCGATGGCGCCGCCGTGGATACCGCCCTTTTCGTTGATCTGCCACGTCTGGGTGGGAAATGCGTAGGTGACGGTCTGGTTTTCGTAATCGCAGTCCACCAGACGCGCCCGCATTTTCTCGTCAAAGCCGCCGTCGTGCAGGTTCAGATAGTGCTCGGACTTTTCCCGCACCAGTTGGAGCCACGCATGCTTTTTGTCCATGCCGCCCTCTTATTTCTGGATACCGGCGATGTTCTTCGCCAGCTTCTTCTTGCCCTGAATGTTGCCCTGGCGGGCGATCATCACCCGCTGCGCCTGGGGCGAGCCTGCGCCGTGCATGGACTCCGTGCGGTAGCCCACGGCGGCCGCGCCCAGACACATATTCTCCAGGAACCGCATCACCCGCTGGCGATCCTCCGTGCTGACGCCCTCGTGGGTGGCGAAATACTTATTGCAGATCTCGCCGATGGTCTCTCCCTCGCGTCCCACCACCGTGGCAGACTTGAAGTCCGTCTCGCTGGGCATGGTGACCATCAGCCCGCCGGCGATGTCCTCCGCCAGACGCACGATCTCATAGGGGAACCGGGTGACGTTCTGCTTACAGACGTTCGCCAGCAGCAGGTCGATCTGGTAGTTGCCCACCTTAGTGGGGCAGCCCTCGCAGGAGCAGGCGATGCCGCAGGAATAGAGCGTCTCGTTGAGATGGGTCATCTCAATGAGCTTGTCCTTGATGTGGCTGGCCTTCTCCACGCCGTTGTACTCGGCAGCCAGTGCCGCCGCGCCGATGACCACGTCGCCCACGCCCACCTTGCAGCCGCCGTAGCTCTGGCGGTGATAGCCGGCGAAACGCTCCACCATCATACCGGCGAACTCGTACTCGCCGTTGAGGAAGATGTACTCATTGGGGATAAACACGTGGTCGAGAACCACCAGTGCCTCCTGCCCGCCGAATTTGGCGTTGCCCACGTCGATGCAGCCGTCCTCCATCTTGCGGGTGTCGCAGGACTGGCGGCCGTAGATCATGTACAGCCCCTCGGCGTCGGTGGGGCAGGCGAAGGACACGGCGTAGTCCTTATCCGCCTCGCCCATGGCGATGGTGGGCATGAAGATATGCCAATGGGAGTTGATGGAGCCGGTCTGGTGGCATTTCGCGCCGCAGACCACAATGCCGTCATCGCGGCGCTCCACCACATGGACGTACATATCCGGATCAGCCTGATCGTGAGGGGCCTTGCTGCGGTCGCCCTTGGGGTCGGTCATGGCGCCGTCCACCGTCAGGTCGTTGTCCTGCACGTAGACGAGGAATTTCTTGAAGTTCTCGTGATAGTGGGTGCCGTGCTTCTCATCGATCTCATAGGTGGTGGAGTACACGGCGTTGAACGCGTCCATGCCCACGCAGCGTTGGAAGCAGGAGGCGGTCTTTTGCCCCAGCAGACGCTGCATTTTCACCTTCTTCACCAGATCATCGGCAGACTGGTGGAGATGGGTGAAGCGGTTGATCCTCCGCCCCGTCAGGCTGGAGGTGGCGGTCATTAGCTCCTCGTACCGGGGGTCCTGCGCCAGCGCGTAGGTCATTGCCACGCAGTTGATGGAGGGACGGATCATGGGGTGATCCACCCAGTTGTCGAGCTTCTCGCCAAACATATACACGCGGGTGTTCAGCTTACGCAGAGAGTCAATGTACTCCTTCGCGGTCATCAGTGCCATTGTCGGTTCCTCCTTATTTGTCGTCGGCCAGACCCATCTTCTCCTCGCGGAAGATGCGGCTGTCCATCAGCTTCAGGTCGGGGGCGATCTTGGGCATGAACTCCATCTGATCCAGCACCTGGGTCTGGAGGTCGATGCCGGGGGCAATCTCAATGAGGGTCACGCCGTCGGGCCGCAGCTCAAACACGGCGCGCTCGGTGATGTACAGCACAGGCTGGGCTGTCTCCACGGCGTACCTGCCGGAGAAGGTGATGTGCTCCACCTGCCGGACGAACTTCTTCTTCGCGCCCTCCTGCGTGATGACCAGCGCGCCGTCACGGCACTCGGTCTTCAGGCCCTTGGCGGTGAAGGTGCCACAGTAGACCACCTTCTTGGCGTTCTGGGTAATGTCAATGAAGCCGCCCGCGCCGGCAAGGCGGGTGCCGAACTTGGAGACGTTCAGGTCGCCGTTGGGGGCTGTTTCCGCCAGGCCCAGGAAGGCCACATCCAGGCCGCCGCCCTGATAGAAGTCGAACTGCACATTGTGGGGGATGATGGCCATGGCGTTGGCGGACGCGCCGAACTGGGTGCCGCCCATGGGAACACCGGCAATGGAACCGGCCTCCACCGTCAGGGTCATCTTGTCGCTGATGCCCTCCTCGGCGGCCACGTTGGCGATCTTCTCCGGCGCGCCGGTGCCCAGATTGACGATGGCGTCCTGGGGCAGCTCCATGGCGGCACGGCGGGCGATGATCTTCTTGGCGTCCAGCGGGATAGACGGAATGGCGTCCATGGGGATACGGTACTCGCCGGTAAGGCTGCCGTCATAGGGAGTGCCCAGGCACTGCATGTTGTCCTCGGCGGAGCCGATAACGATGGCGTCCACATAGATGCCGGGGATGGCCACCAGCTTGGGATCCAGGGTGCCGCCCTGCACCACCTTTTCCACCTGCACGATGACCTTGCCGCCGGAGTTGCGGCATGCCTGGGCCATGGCGGTGACGTCGATGGGCCCGATCTCGTGGTGGACGGTGCAGTTGCCATACTCATCGGCGTAGCTGCCCCGGACGAACACCACATTGATGGGGAAGGACTTATACAGCAGCCGCTCCTGACCCTCAATATTGACGATCTTCACGATATCCTCGGTGGTGGCGCTGTTCAGCTTACCGCCGCCGTTGCGGGGATCCACGAAGGTATACAGGCCCACATGGGTGATGGTGCCGATCTTGTGGGCGGCGATGTCCCTGTACATATGGGAGATGACGCCCTGGGGCAGATTATAGGCCTCGATCTTGTTTTCCAGCGCCAGCGCGCCCAGGGAGGCGGCGCGGTCCCAGTGTCCGCCGATGACGCGCTTGACCATACCCTCGTGACCGTAGTGGTCGCCGCCGGTACCGTCCCGGTGACCCTGACCTGCTGCAAAGAACAGTGTCAGGTCACGGGGATGGCCGGTCTCCAGAAATCGCTTTTCCACCGCTTTGCTGAGCGCCTCCGGGCAGGCAGAGCTGACAAAACCGCCGGTGGAAATGGTGTCGCCGTCGTTGACCAGCAGTGCGGCCTCCTCGGCGGAGATAATGCGTACTTTCTTCATCGGTAGGCCCCCTTACTTGTTCTGGAAGGCGGCGGGACGCTTCTCCAGGAACGCGCCCATGCCCTCCTTCTGGTCGGCGGTGGCAAAGCACATGGCAAACAGCTCATTCTCACAGGCAATGCCATCATCCATGTCCATCTGCATACCCCGGTCGATGCAGGCCTTGGCGTACTTCACGGCAATGGGGGCGTTCTTGGTGAAGGACTTGGCCATCTCCAGCGCGCCGTCCATGAGGGCCTCGGGGGCGTAGACGGCGTTGACAAGGCCGATCTTTTCCGCCTCGTCGGCCTTGATCATCCTGCCGGAGAAGATCAGCTCCTTGGCCTTGGCAACGCCCACGCGACGGGGCAGACGCTGGGTGCCGGAGAAGCCAGGGGTGATGCCCAAGCCCACCTCTGGCTGGCCGAACTTAGCCTTCTCGGAGGCCAGAATGATATCACAACTCATCGCCAGCTCGCAGCCGCCGCCCAGAGCGAAGCCGTTGACCGCGGCGATGGTGGGGAACTCCAGCTTTTCGATGCGGCGCAGCAGTGCGCTGCCCCGCTGGCCCCAGCGGCGGCCGCCATCCAGATCCAGCGGGTACTGCTCGCCGATATCGGCGCCTGCCACAAAGGAGCGGCCCGCACCGGTGAGGATCATGCAGCGGACGTCGCGGTCGTTCTCAAGCGTTGCTACCACCTGCTCCAGCTCCGCGATAACGGTGCTGTTCAGCGCATTCAGCGCCTCGGCCCGGTCGATGGTCACGATGGCAATGTTATCTTGCTTTTCATATCGTACAGTGTTACCCATAATATTCTCCCGCCCTTATGACACATTTCATGCGTTTTCAATAACACTCGCGGTAAATAGCCTCCTCGGAAGCTAAGTCGAATGGATAGTAGGCGTTGGTCATCAGTCGCTGCTGGTTGGCCTCCACAGAGACAGGGAACGCCTTGAAGTCCGCTTCCGTAAAGCCGCAGTCCCGCAGGGGGCGCAGGGGCAGGATGCGCTGCAGAAGGTCGCACAGATAGCCGATGGCGTCCTCCGCCTTGCAGCCGGTGATATCTGCCACCAGACGCTTGAACTTCATGATCTCGCCGTTGGGGTCGTTGCGGTCATAATACCGCAAAATCGCGCCGAACAGCATATAGTTGCTCTCACCGTGGGGGACGTGGTATGTTCCGCCCAGCGGGAAGCTCATACCGTGGACAGGTCCGCAGCCCGCCTTTAGGAAGGCGATACCAGCGAAGAAGCTGGCCGTCACGAACTCATCCAGATACTCAAACCGAGCGTTCTGCCCCTTCTCGTCGATGAGCTTGAAGCCTTTCAGGATCATGTCCATGGCCTTCTCCGAGAACATCTCGCTGGTGATGGTCTTGCGGTGAGGGCTCAGGAAGGATTCGGTGGCGTGAACCAGCGCGTCGATGGCGGAGCAGGCAAAGGGCTTGTAGGGCAGCGTCTTGATGAGCTCCGGGATCAGGCACACCTTGTTAGGAATGATGTCATCGGACACAAGACCCAGCTTCGTCTCTCCGCCGGTGAGTTGACCGTCGATCTCCGTCTTCACGATAGCCACGGAGATGTTGGTGCACTCGCTGCCGGTGCCGCAGGTGGTGGGGATGGCGATGACGTCCTTCTCATGGACAACGGGGAAGCGCTTGTAGTACAGCTCGTGGACGCTGTCGGGCCGCTTGCAGCCCAGCAGCTTGCACAGGTCCATGATGGCGCCGCCGCCCACGGCGATGACCCGGTCATAGCTGTCGTAGGGGATGGCGTCGTACATGGTCTGGATCATGGCCTCGGAGGGTTCGCCCGCGCCAAACTTCTCCTGGAACACAAAGCTGCACTTGAGGCCCAGCTCCTTCATGAAGGGGGTGTAGATGAACTCGTTGGTCAGCACCACGTCACGCTCGTTCAGCTGGAACTCCTCCGCCATCTGGGCGAAGGTCTGAAATTTATACACGGTGGGCGCGAAGATGATCTCGCGCTTGTCCGCCATCAGGCTGGCGGAAAATGAATCCATTGCCATTTTGTTCTCCTTTTCTTATTTCCTCTCGATGGCCTTTTTGACAGCGGCCACGATATTGGCGGCCCGCAGGCCGTATTCATCCATCAGGAATGCCTGAGGGCCCACCTGGCCGAACTGGTCGTTGACGCCCACGAACTCCTGCACGGTGGGCCGGTTCTTGGCCAGACAGTTGGCCACGGCGCTGCCCAGACCGCAGGTGACGTTGTGATTCTCGGCGGTGACGATGGCCCCGGTCTCGGCGGCGCACTTCACCACCAGCTCCTCGTCCAGCGGCTTCCAGGTGAACATATCCACCACACGGACGGCGATGCCCTCGGCCTGAAGCTGCTCGTAGGCCTTCAGCGCCTCGTCCACCATGATGCCGGAGGTGATGATAGTAGCCTCATCCTTGTCGCTCTCGTGGAGCACAACGCCCTTGCCCAGCTGGAACTCCGTGCCGTCGCCGTAAACCTGGATGATGTCCTTCCGGACAAAGCGGGTATAGGTGACGCACTGGCAGTCCGCCACCTGCTGGGTGACGGCCTTCAGCTGGGCGTAGTCGCAGGGATCGGTGACCACCGCCTGGGGGATGGACAGGTACATGGCGGCGTCCTCCAGCGGCATATGGGTGCCGCCGTTGAAGGCGGCGCACACGCCCGCGTCGGAGCCGAACACATGGACCGGCAGATCCGCGTAGGCGGCGGACATGTAGATCTGGTCATAGATGCGGCGGCTGGCGAAGGTGCCGAAGGTGTGGAGATACACCTTCTTACCGGTGGCGGCCAGACCGGCGCAGACGCCGGCGGCGTTGGCCTCGGCAATGCCCGCCTCATAGGCCCGGTCGGGATAGGTGGCCATCAGCTGCTTGGTGTTGACGCAGCCCATCAGGTCGCAGTCCACGTAGCACACGTTCTTGTCGACGGCCATCATGTCCTTCAGCGTCAGGGCGAAGGCGTCCCGGCAGGCGCGGCTGTCCTTTTCATGCTTGGCGATCAGTTCCCGTTTCATTTCCGCACCTCCTCCAATGCTTTCTCGGCGGCGGCGATGGCCTCCTGCCACGCCTCCTCGCTGGGCTGGGAGGAGTGCTCCCGCTTGGGCTCGGCGAAGGTCGCGCCCTTACCCTTGATGGTGTCCAGCACGATGCAGCTGGGAACGCCCTTCTTGGCATAGGCGTTCTGGATGGCCTGATAGATGGCCTCCACGTCGTGGCCGTCGATCTCCTGGGTGTACAGGCCAAAGCCCGCTGCCTTTTTGGTGATGTCGCCGTGGTCCAGGATATCGGCGGTCTTGCCGTCCAGCTGGTAGCCGTTGTTGTCGATGATGTAGATGAGGTTGTCCAGCTTGTGGGCGTAGGCGAAGTGGAACGCCTCCCACACTTGGCCCTCGTCGGCCTCGCCGTCGCCTACCACGCAGAAGACGTGGTTCTGGCGGCCGTCGATCTTATTGCCCAGGGCCGCGCCCGCGGCGGTGGAAGCCCCCTGCCCCAGAGAGCCGGTGGTCAGGTCCACGCCAGGTGTCAGCTTCCGGTCGGTATGGCTGGGGAACCTGGTACGGGGCTGGTTCAGGGTATAAGCGTCCTCCACAGGGTAGAAGCCCATGAGGCCGAAGGTGGCGTAGGCCACCGGGCCTGCGTGCCCCTTGCTGAGCACCAGCCAGTCGCGATCGGGATCACGAGGATTTTTTGGATCAAAGTGCATGACCTCGCCGTACAGCACCGCCATCAGGTCAGCCAGATCCATGGATCCGCCCACGTGTCCGAAGCCCCGGGAATGGATGACCTTCAGTGTCTCCAGCCGGATCTCCGCCGCTAATATCTCGATTTTTTTTACGTCCATTGTCTGTCCTTTCTTATTGTTTGTCTGTCACGCCCAGCAGCGTCAGGTGCCGCCGGATGTGACGGCGGATCACCCGGTCCAGCAGCGTCTTGTTGGCGCGCAGCGTCCGGTAGATATCGTCCCGGAACAGGGGCTTGCCCTGGTCGTCCTTGGCCTGCAGCAGGAAGCCGTAGGTAATGTGCATCACCTGGCGGGTGTCCACCATATCCAGCAGGGCGGGCAGGCCCTTGTCGGGGATGCTGTCCATGTCCGGCATCCGGTCCAGGGAGGCGGAGACGTGGTAATAGGCCCGGGCCTCCTCAAAGTGCAGGCGGCTGAAGGCCGCCATGCGGCGGAACAGCGCTGGGTCGCACATGGCGATGACCCGCACCGCCTCCACCCAGCTGGTGCCGGAGGTCTTGAGATGGAATCTCCCGCCGCTGAGCTTGCCCACATAGGGGAAGATGCTGAACTTGTCGCTGCCGGAGTGGACGCTGACCCGGTAGCCGAAGGCCTCGGCAATGGCGGCGTGGACGGCGAATTCCCGCTGGAACTGGTCCGTGTCGCCCCGGTAGTCCACGCCCTTCTGGAACTCGCCGCAGAACCGGGGCGCTACGCTGCCGGCCACGACCTGGTGCTCCGCCAGCTCACGGGCGATGAAGTAGTGGGCCTCCGGCGTGGTGGGGACCTCCGTCTCGTCGATGGAGATCTCGAAGGAGACGGCGTGAGGGGCGGAGGTGATGGCCGTCTTGTACACCGTGTCCATAAAGTCCAGGGCCGCGCCGTAGGTCAGCAGCAGCTGGGGGAAGCTGTCCGGGGCAAAGGCGACGCTCTTGCCCTCCGGCAAGGGGAAGGTCTGGCCCTGATAGACCTGCGTCCAGCCCGCCAACTGTTCTGCTGTGAATTTTTGGCGGCAGCGCTCCCACGCGGTGTCGGCGTCCAGCCGGTAGGCGTCGGGGTCGATGTGCTCCGAGCAGTCCAGGGTGATCATGGTGGCGCCGTCCTGAATGGCCGCCTGGACCTCCGCCAGGGTCTTCAGATGGTCGCCGTCGGCGGCGTAGCCGCCGTGATAGCCCGCCTCGAACACCTGCCAGGCCACGTCGTCCAGCATCCGGCGATAGCTGCGGCCCGTCAGGGTCAGCTCCCGCTTGGACTGCTGGGCCAGCACCGGGAACACGCCGGTACCGGAGAGCGCCGCGATGTGGGCGCCGGACACCAGCCCCAGCCGGTCGCCCAGGCCCATGGTCACATCGTGTCCCTCCAGGCTCACCGGCTTCAGCTCCGGGAACCGCTGCTGTAGGGCCAGCAGATTGTCGTGGCTCAGCGGGCATTCCTGCCACATGTCGCCGCCCTCCGCCTGGCGCAGGCCCTCAAAGCCCTGAGCCTGGCCGAAGACCACCAGCAGCCGCCGTCCGCCGTCGGACCGGCGCCACAGGCCGTACTGGCCGTCCGCCGCCGTCCACAGGGGAGCGCTGGCGGGGAGGTAACCCCGGCTCTCCAGCGCGCGGTACGCGTTTTCGTATTTCATATGGTATCTACCTCTCTCGTCATTCCGCCAGCATCCGCTTCATGGCCGCCAGCCACGCGGTGCAGCCCTCGTCCATGTCGCCGTTGGCGTGGCATTCGGCGCAGTAGGGGCCGTCGTAGCCGATCTCCCGGAAAGCGTCCAGCAGGGCGGAGAAGTCCGTGTGGCCCAGTCCGGGGTACTTGCGGTTGGAATCGGCGATGTGGACATAGGCGGTATCCTTGCCGTAGGCGCGGATGGTCTCCACCAGGTCGCCGTCCTCGATGTTCATGTGGAAGGTATCCATCAGCAGCTTGGTGCGCTTCAGTCCCGCGTCGTGGAGGAACCGGGCGGTGTCCGCCACGCTGCACAGGAAGTTGTTCTCATAGCGGTTGATGGGCTCCATCACGAAGCAGCTGCCATCGCCGGGAACGGTCTTTTCCAGCTCCGTCAGGGACTGAGCCAGGGTGTCCAGCACCCGCTGGGTATCCTCCGGCGCGGCGATGTTGCCCCGGATGCAGCCGATGATCACCTTGGCGTCAAACTCCGCCGCGATGCGGGAGAAGGTCACCAGTCGGGAGAAGGCCTGGGCCCGTACGGCCTCGTCCTTGTCCGTCAGGCTGATGTGCTCGTTGACATACACCCGCCCGGTGCCGAAGGCAGTGATCTTTACGCCGGTCTCGGCCAGCGCCTGCCGGATGGCGGGCAGATCCAGCCGGTCCGGATCGGAAATGTTCAGCTCGATGCCGTCATAGCCCAGGGCCTTGGCGTACCAGATGCAGTCAGCAAAACCGCCCTGGACCATGTAGGGCGCGCCGCCGATGATCTTGTCCACCACAGACAGCGCCAGAATGTTGCGTGGCATAAATGCTCTCTCCTTTCAAATACACAGGCGCCGGAACGGGCCGGCCGTTTGGCCGGCCCGTAACAGGACGCGATGTGTGGATCAGCTGTTGTTGCCGAAGATGCCGCGCTTGGGCAGCTCGTGTACGCTCTTCCAGCCCTCGCTGAGGGGCTCGCGCAGGCAGGGCTCGATCTCCTCGAAGGGACGCAGGGAGAACTTGCGGGGATCGGGGACCTGACCGGCGGGGTAGGTCTCCAGGATGTCCTCCACCATGGCGTTGAGGTACTCGCAGATGGCGGCGATGGCGCGCTTGGCCTTGCGGGGATCGGCCTTGCTGGGGCTGCCTACCACGCCCTCGGGGGTGGCGAAGCGCTCGATGACGCGGTGACCCTCGGCCTCGGACCACTTGTTGGGACGGTGGAAGGAGTCCACGGAGCCGTCATAGAAGCCGCCGTCCAGCATGCCGAAGGACTTGGGCTGGGCGTCCACGCAGCAGCTCATGTCCACCATGTCCTTGAACATCAGCAGCGCCACAGAGGTCTCGGACTCGTCGGCGTGGATAAAGGGGGTGGAGACGAAGTCGGGGCGCTCGTCGCCCAGGGGATAGAAGAACTCACGCACGGCCCGGTGCCACTCCACCACGGTGGCGAAGGCGGGCAGCTGATAGCGCTTGAAGAACTCCTGGATGGCGGATTCCAGCATCCAGTCCTGGCCGTGGTTGTTCACCAGGATGATCTTGCGGAAACCGTCGTCCCACAGACCCACCATCACGTCGATGATCATGTTCACCAGCGTGTTTTCAGAGGTCATCACCGTGCCGGGCATGCCCAGGTGGTGATAGGGATGGCCGCCGTAGTTGATGGGGGGGAAGGCCAGGGCCACCTCGTGGCCGGCCTTGGCGGTCTTGCGGCGCACCGCCTCGCAGATGGAGGTGCACATAAAGGTATCAAGGCCCGTGTTGTTGTGGATACCGTGGTTCTCGGTGCAGCCGATGGGTACCAATACGATATCGTTCTTGCGGCGCTTGTCGATAACCATCTTGCGGGGGGAATTCTGGATGTAGCAGCCCGCCTTGCCCAGCTCGCTGTCAGACGGCACGCCGTAATCCTCCAGGATGGCGTCGATCTCCGCCTCGGAGGCATCCCAGATGCGCTTCTTCAGCTGGCCGACCTTGTTGTCCTCAAAGAAAATATTGGGGTAATCTGTCGTCAAATACTTTTCTTTCATGTGCGTTTTTACCTCCTGATTATTTGACCAGAAAATCACTCGTCAAGTAAAACGTTTTTCCGATTCTTCTGTGAAGATAACACAGGAAAAACCAGAAGTCAACCTGGCATTCTTTACAAAAACATGTTGAAACGCTTGTGTATTACGGCGATTTTGTAGGCGTTTGACGTTTTTTGCTTGCAATTCGCCGCGGCTTGCGTTATTCTTTTCGCAACGAAAGAAAAACGTTTTTACAAAACCCGACCCGGTTATTACATTTTTACCGCCGGGGCGGAAGAAGACGTTCTTTTATTCCATATTCCATGCGAGAGGTGTGACAAGACAATGAAATCTATTATCTTCAAGAAGCCCGGCGTGTATGCCTATGAGGACAGACCGGTCCCTCAGATCAAGAATCCGGATGACGTTCAGATCAAGGTGTTGGGCGTCGGCATCTGCGGCACGGATCTGCATGTGTTGATGGATCCCCCCAAGCATCCCGCGAAGCCTGACATTATCTTCGGCCACGAGTACTGCGGCGAGGTGGTGGCTGTCGGCTCTGCCGTCAAGTCCCTGAAGCCCGGCGATAAGGTGATCGTGGATCCTCACCCCCCTTGCGGTCACTGTGAGAACTGCCGCAGCGACCGGCCCGGCCAGTGCACCATCCTGTACTCTCAGCAGGATACACCCTGGCCCGAACACGGCGTCACCCGCGGCCTGTTTGCAGACGGCGCTCTGTGCAGCTACACCTGCGTGCCTGCCCAGTCCGTATATAAGATCGACAACAAGACGCCCTATCAGCTGGCTGCCTTGGCTGAGCCCCTGTCCTGCGTGGGCTACGCCATCGAGAAGCTGAAGATACAGGCCGGTGATACGGTGTGCGTGCTGGGCGCCGGCCCCATGGGCCTGCTGTTCGCCGCCATGGCCAAGGCCAACGGCGCTACCAAGGTCATCGTGTCTGAGCCCCATGAGTACCGCCGTGAGAAGGCACTGAAGTGCGGCGCCACCCGTGTGGTGGATCCCACCAAGGAGGATCTGGTAAAGGTCTGCCTGGAGGAGACCAACGGCCTGGGCGTGGATCACAGCATCGAGGCTGTGGGCCACATGCTGCAGAACGCCATCGATGTGATCCGTCCGGGCGGCAAGATCATCATGTTCGGTCACGACGAGACGGCCCGTCCTCAGATCCAGCTGGCGGACATCGTCCGCAAGGAGGCACAGATCTACGGCGGCTTCCTGGGCAAGTACTACTTTGAAAAGACCGCCCGCATCATCGAGAGCGGCATCCTCCCCCTGGAGGAGATCGTCACCCACACCTTCCCCCTGAGCCAGTACGAGGAGGGCCTGAAGCTCCTCCGCGCCGGCAAGGCCCTGAAGGTGGTCATCTATCCTGAGGAGTATTGAGGTAGCTTATGAACCGGAACGTTGTCGCAATATTCGGCGCGGGACGGATTGCCCGTGTCCATGCTGAGGCGTTGGTCCGTTACCAGCCCTCGGTGCGTATCAAGTATATCATTGACCCTTATCTCTCCGCTGAAGCGGAACAGTGGGCCAAGTCTATTGGCGTAGAGCACACCGGCAAGGCTGCTGACATGGTGTTCCAGGATGCTGAGGTGGATTGCGTGTTTATCTGCTCTCCCACGCCTACCCACTGCGAGTACATCATGAGGGCTTGCGAGACCGGCAAGAATATCTATTGTGAAAAGCCCTTGGATTCTGATATTCAGAAGATTTACAAGGCCATCGACGCTATCAAAGAGTCTGGTGTGAAGTTTTTGATGGGCTTTATGCGGCGCTTCGATGTAAATCAGCAAAAGCTGCAGGCTACTGTTGTCAGCGGCGCGGTAGGCGATCCGCAGATCATCAAGCTCTGCTCACGCGATCCGGCGCTGCCGCCTTATGAGTATATTCGTACCAGTGGCGGCATCTACTTCGACTCCATGATCCACGACTTTGACCTGGCCCGATTCTTCTCTGGCTCTGAGGTTACGGAGGTCTACGCCTGCGGTAACGCCTTGGTGGATAAGAAAGTGAAAGACCTGGGTGATATCGATACCGCCCTGGCGGTGCTGAAGTTTGCCAGCGGTGCGGTGGGCCTTATTGATCTGAGCCGTCAATCCAACTGTGGCTACGATCAGCGTACAGAAGTCCACGCATCCAAGGGTTTTGTTCAGGTTTCTAATGTGCCGGAGACTACGGTCAGCGTTCACAATGAGGAGGGTGTGCATTATGATAAGCCGGTGTATTTCTTCCTGGAGCGCTACGCCAATGCCTTTGTCAATGCCCAGAAGACCTTTTTCGAGATGGTCAACGAGGGCAGGGAGGCGCCCGTTACCGCTTATGACGGTCTACAGGCCGTTCGTATTGCTCGCGCCGCTCAACTGTCCTTAGAGCAGGATCGCCCCGTGAAGCTGGACGAGATACCCTGAGTGCCACTGTATTTGAATGGCTGCGGCGGTTCGGACAATGCCGCCAGAGGTGGTCATTTGAAGAATATCAGCCTAAAACAGAAAAAGAAAGGAACACAAGAAAATGAAAAAGGTTTTGGCTTTACTGCTGGTCCTGGCTATGATGCTATGCATGACGGCCTGCGGCGGCAACAACGGTGACAGCAACAATAATGGCGATCAGACCGACGGCGAGAAGAAGTATGTTATTGGCTATACCGTTAACGATTTGAATGACACTTGGGTATCCTCCGTTATCGACAACGTCAACGCCTGGGCTGCCGAACATCCCGAAGTGGAAGTTCTGATCGGCGACGGAAAGTCCGATGTCTCCACTCAGATGGCCGTTGTGGAAGGCTGGATCGAGATGGGTGTGGACTGCATCTGCCTGAAGCCCGTGGATTATGAGGCTTCTTTGTCCATCATGAAGTCCGTTCAGGATGCTGGCATCAAGTATGTGGCTCTGCAGCAGGACGCTGACGGCGCCGACTGCTTCGTGGGCGCCAACGGCATTGAGACCGGCAAGGATCAGATGCAGGCGACCATCGATTACATCGGTGGTTCCGGTAAGATCGCTTATCTGGCCGGCACTGAGGGAACCCTGGTTGCTTCCGAGCGTGAGGAAGGCTCCATGGCTGTCCTCGACGCCAATCCCAATTGTGAGCTGGTAGCCCGTGAGGATGGCGACTGGCTGCGTACCGACGCTAACAAGATCGTTGAGACCTGGATCACCTCCGGTATTGAGTTTGACGCCATCGTGGCTGCTTGCGACGAGATGGCGATCGGTGCTATCCTGGCGCTGCAGGATGCCGGTGTTGAGGGTGTGGCCGTTTCCGGTATCGATGGTCTGCTGATGGGCTGCGAGCAGGTCAAGTCCGGCGACATGGCGCTGACCTTCTTCGCTGACGCTCATGGCCTGGCCTATGAGGCTCTGGACGCCGCTCTGGCTCTGTGCAAGGGTGAGCAGCCTACCGACGTGGTGCTGAAGGACATCCTGGTCAACTCTGAGAATGTCGATGAGTACATCGATATGTGGAATTCCTGAGCAAACGATTGATATCGCGACAACTAAGAAACGCAAGAAACTTCTTCTGCTTCGCGTACAATGGTTGCTCCCGTAAGGGAGCAACCATTGTACGTACCCTGCACCGCAAGGAGGAACATACATGGGACAATCAGATTACATCCTGCAGATCAGCGGGATCAACAAGTCGTTCAGCGGCGTACCGGCCCTGACCAATGTGGGCTTTAATGTCCGCCGCGGTACGGTTCACGCGCTGATGGGCGAAAACGGAGCGGGCAAGTCCACCATGATGAAAATCCTGCTGGGCATTTATACCCGTGACAGCGGTACCATTATCTTTGACGGAAAAGACGTACATTTCAAGACGCCCCGCACTGCTCTGGATCAAGGCCTGGCCATGATTCACCAGGAGCTGAGCACGGTTCGCGACCTGAAGGTCTATGAAAACATTTTCCTCGGCAAGGAGATTTGCTATAAAGGTACTCTTATCAAGAACGAGCGCGCCATGCATGCCGAGACCCAGAGGCTGCTTGACAGTCTGGAGATCGCGGTGGACCCCGACGCCAAGATGGGGACCTTGAGTGTGGCCAAGCAGCAGTTGTGTGAGATCGCCAAGGCGGTTTCTTATAACGCAAAGCTGGTCATTATGGATGAGCCGACCTCTGCCATTACCGGCGTGGAGGTTGAGCGGCTGTTTCAATTGATTCGGAAATTACGGGATCAGGGCGTCAGCATCATCTATATCACCCATAAAATGGACGAGGTATTTGAGATATCTGACGACATCTCCGTTTTTCGCGATGGCTGCTTTATCGGCACCAATTCCGCGAAAGATATGACGATTGGCGAACTTATCAATATGATGGTGGGCCGTACTATCTCCAATATCTTTCCCAAAGAAGATACGGAGATCGGCGAGACCTATCTGCGTGTAGAGGGTCTTTCCCGTAAGGGCGAGTTCGAGAACATTAGCTTCGAGGTGCACCGGGGCGAGATACTGGGCTTGGCCGGATTGATGGGCGCGGGCCGCACCGAGGTGGTGGAGACTATATTCGGCGCCCGGAAAAAGACTGCCGGAAAGATTTTTATCAATGGCAAAGAGGTGACGATCAATACCCCTAAGGATGCCATTCGGGCAGGTATTGGTCTGGTGACGGAGGATCGCAAGCAGAGCGGCTGTTTCCTGCCGCTGAGTATTCGGCTCAATACCGTGATGGCTGCGCTGCCTCAGCACTGCAAGGGGCCCTTTGTGCAGCAGAAGAAGACCGGTGAATCCGCCGCGGCGATCAAAGAGACGCTGGCAGTGAAGGCACCGTCTACCGAGACCATCATATCAAACTTGTCCGGCGGAAACCAGCAAAAGGTGCTCATTGGCCGCTGGCTGCTGACTGAGCCGGAGATACTGATTTTTGATGAGCCGACCCGCGGCATCGACGTAGGCAGTAAGGCGGAGATACACCGCATGATAAGCGACCTTGCCAAACAGGGAAAGTGCATTATCATGGTTTCCTCTGAGCTTCCGGAGGTCATGGGTATGAGCGACCGCATTCTGGTCATGCATGAGGGAGAGTTGACCGGCTTTGTGGATAGAAAGGACTTCTCGCAGGAGACCATCATGCGCTATGCCACCGGCATTGTGGACTGATTTAGGGAGGGATCACATCGTGAATACAAAGACAAAGCTGATCAATAACAGCAAATTGCAAGCCATTATCAAAGAGTACAGCCCCTTCTTTATCCTTTTGGCGCTGTTCCTTTTTTTGACGATTTTGAAGGGCGGCACCTTTTTCTCGGCCAGTAACCTGACCAATATTGTCCGCCAGCAGTCGGTCATCGGCATTATCGCCTTGGGTATTATGTTCCCCATCGTCAGCGGTGGAACGGACCTGTCCGGCGGCTCAGTGGTGGCCCTATGCGGTGTGTTTGCGGCGTTGGCTGTCCGTGCCGGACTGCCTATTCCCGTGGTATTTCTGATCTCCATCGGCATCGGTGCGCTGACCGGCGTGATCAACGGTTTCTTCATTGCCTACGGCAGTGTGCCGTCCTTCATCGCTACCCTGGGCATGATGTCCATTGCCCGCGGCGCAGCGCTGTTGACCACTAACAGCAAGAATATCAACGGTTTCTACAAATCTTTTGAGCAGATGGGGCGCGCATCCTTCCTGGAGATTCCTGTGGCGGCGTGGATATTCATTGTTATGGCGATCATCATATACATCGTGCTGGAGCGTACCCGTTACGGCACCTCTATTTACGCTATTGGCAGTAACCCTGTGGCCGCTAAGGTATCTGGCATCAATGTGCCGCTGTGTACCAGTATTGGCTATGTCATCGCCGGCGCTTGCACCGGTGTGGCTGCCGTGGTGCTGACGTCCCGTATGCTTTCTGGTAACCCCTCGGTTGGTAACGCTTACGAAATGGATGCCATTACCTGCGTAATTCTGGGCGGTGCTAGCTTTTCCGGCGGTACCGGCAAGGTTATCAACACCGTCTTTGGCGCCTTGATTTTGGGTATTCTGGTGAACGGAATGACGATGCTACAGATCGACTCCAATATGCAGAGCATCGTTAAAGGCGTGGTTATCATCGTGGCTGTGTTCCTGGATGCCCGTAAGCGCAAGGATTGACTTTTTTGAAAAGTGTGACATAATAATCTGAGAGTCTATCTGAATACTGTTGATTTTTCCGCGAGACGACTATAATAAGCTATATATTGAAAAAAAAGAATTACTAAGTTCGATAAGGATTGTTAGCGATGACTCAAAAGGCATTCCCCAAGCCTGTGGGGATCAAAGATGTGGCCCAGTGTGCGGGAGTTTCTATCTCCACAGTGTCCAACGCCCTCAGCGGAAAGAAGCCCGTCAGCTCGCAGCTGAAAAAGCGCGTGATGGACGCGGTGTGCCAACTGGAGTACGAGGCCAACCCCATCGGCCGCCAGCTGAAAACCGGCCGCTCCCAGCAGATCGCATTTCTGGTGCCGTCCATCACCAGTATCTTCTTTCCGGACGTGCTGAAGAGTATGCAGAGCGCGGCGGACGCCGCCGGCTATACGGTCAGCGTCTTCGGCACCAAGGGCGATGTGGCGCGGGAGCGCCGCATCATCAACCTGCTGCGTAGCCAGGGGTTCGACGGTGTGTTCCTGGACTCCTGCGCCGATGTGGACAAGCCGGAAACGGCGGAGTATCTGGACTTTCTTCACGCGGTCAACTTTGACAAGGACGCCCCCATGCGTATCATCTGTGTCGAGACGGCCATCAGCCCCAAGCTGGACGCGGTGGTCATCAACGACGCCGACGGTATCGCCCTAATGACGGAGTATCTTATTCGGAGTGGGTGCCGCCGCTTTGCCCATATCGCCGCACCAAATCAGTATTTCCACGCCAAGAACCGCCGCAAGGGTTTCCTGACGGCGCTGATGCTTAATGGTATCCCGGCGGATCAGGCCGTAATCGCTGAAGGAAACTTCACCTGCCGCAGCGGTTATAACGCCATGGTAGAGATTTTGGACAGCGGCAAAACGGTGGACGCGGTGGTTTGTGGCAATGACCAGATGGCCATTGGTGCACTGTACTGCCTGAAAGAGCGTGGCATCCGTGTGCCGGAGGATATTGCAGTGGCCGGCTTTAACGATAATGTCCCCGCCTCGCTGGTTACGCCATCCTTAACCACAATGCGCGTCCCCAAGGCAGAGATGGGCAGTTGTGCTTTCGATCTGCTCCAGCGACGCAATGGAGGCGACCAATCCGCTCGCATACAGATTCAATTAGGCAGTGAGCTAATTGTCCGCCAATCCACCGATGCCAATGTGCAGACTGCTTGGGAGTTGGATTGGTAGAGACTCATACGCAGCCTTTTCAGCTGTCCGTGTAGGCAGCCAGAAGAAAAATTCTATTGGAAGTATATAGCTTTAAGCTGGTGAGCCGTGCATTCGCACGGCTCACCAGCTTGCGTCTTTCGTAGAAAACAGCATCTTACATAACCGGCAAACCTACCGTCAATTGGCACGAATAGGCATGGCTTTAACGAGTAGAAAGCCGCTCATTCCGTGTCAAGTTGAAAAAGGAAAAGGATCCTAAAAGGCACCGAACTGCCCAGGTTGAGCGGACATCACAAAAACGCCTGCGAATGCAGGGATAATATAGGGATGTAGGGTTTTTAGTATTGAGGCATCGCGCAAGCGGCGCCTTTCCAGTTTTAACTGAATAATCTTGCCTCATCTCTGTCAGGGAAAAGTGTGCAATGATTGCACACTTTTTTCAAGCTGTTCTTACGCGCTCTGGCGGATCACGATGCCCTCCTCATCCCATGTAGCCAGCCGGAAGTTGTAGGGACGTCCATCTGGTGCGGTCAGGGTATTCAGGATGTCCCGCAGCTCCATCGAGTCCACATCCTTTGCCGGGGCGGGAGCATACGAGGCGATCCAGCTGAGCAGATTCTTCAGGCGCGGATCGGCTTCACAGAACGAGGTTTTCGTGTTCTTCGTGGCGGGCAGCGCGGCGGGGTTGTCCGAGATAAGATCCACCTGCACCAAAAAGCGGTTCTGGCTGGGGTGAATGGCCTCGCCCCAGACGCGGTCAAACATTCCGTGCTCGATGGCGCGTCCGTTGATGCGCAGTTCCACGCCGCTGGACTCCATGTTGCACTTGTAGTAGATGGCGTTGGACGGGTTCTTCAGAATGTTGCCGTACTTGCAGCGAATCATCAGCGGGCCGCCGCCAAGATTGCAGGGGATCTCGCCGTAATCCTTCACGCTGCCCTCTTCCCACACCGGCAGCAGCGGCGTCAGCGTATGCTGCGTTTCCTCGCCGCCGCTGATCTCCCACACCTCCATGGTGATGGGCGTATTCGCCAGAATGCCCGCGTAGACGTACCGCAGTTCCTCAATGATATACCGCACCAGATTGTGGAAGTCGGAGGGCGCTGCCTTACGGTCGGGCTTCACCGTCCGGAACTTCGCCATAGGGCAGCGGACGGAGATCGATGTGCCTGTGGGGCGGGGCAGGTCGCCCGTACCTGAATAGAAACGCACCATCATAGGCTTGTCCATCTCAGATGTACCCATGGAATACGGTGCCTTGACCTCGCGGTACTGGTTTGCCGCTGTTGGCGCGGAGGTTGGAGACCGCGTCGTCCATCAGCTCACAGATGACCTGTGCCACGCTGTTGAAATTGTCCCCGATACCGGCGAACAGGCCGTGGCCGGTAGGATTATTGCGGATGATTTCCTCCGCAATGGGCGTCTTGTTTTCGATTTTCATAGGTGTAATTCCTCCTGTTATCGGTTGAGTTGATTGGCCATGTCGGAGCGAATAGCGGCGGCGATTTGATTTACACCGCCCAGATGATCTCCGCGCTGTCCTCCGCCACCTCAATGCGGCGGATGAACTGGGCGGCCACGGTCTTTTTCTCCTCGAAAGACAGTTCGCCGAACACCAGCTTCTCCGGCAGCGGAACGCGGCCAGCTTCACGCCGCTGGGCCTGCCGGAGCGCTTCGCGCTCCTTTTCGATCTTCCCCAGCGCCTTTTGCAGATAGGACGCGGGCAGATCCTCGCTCTCGGCAAAGGCGTCCATCAGGCGCTCGGCACGGCGATCCAACTCCAGCAGCCGCCGGGTGTAGCTGTCCTCCTCCGGCTTCGGCACAACGGGCTCCCGGGGACACTGCGCCAGCAGCTTTTCAATCTCCGTCTGCACCACCGCTTCCAGCTCTGCCAGCTTGACGTGGATGGCGGTGTCGCAGCGGTTCATATTGTACCGCCCGCTGCACACCAGATAGCGATAGGACTTGTCCGCCACAACGGACAGGCTGTAGCCGCACTTGGCGCACTTCAGCAGGCCGGAGAGCCATGTGTGCTTGCCCTTGCCGCTGTTGCCCACCTGGCGGTTATGAGCCAGCTTTGCCTGTACCATCAGAAACAGCGACGACGGCACGACGCCCACACTGTTCAGCACGGATGCCCGATGGTTCTCGGTCTTGGTGTACTTCCGCGCATTGGCCTCCCGCTTGCCCACCAGCAGCACACCGTGTACGCCGTCAAAGGCCTCCGGCGGACTGGTGACCTCCACGCCCTGCCCCAGATAGTGGAGCCGCACCTGCTCGTCCGCCATCACATAGGCGGGGTTGTGCAGCAGGCGGGACAGCGTTACGTTGTCCCATGTGGCGCGTTTTGGGGCGGGGATGCCCTCGGTGGTCAGCTTGCGGGCCAGCAGCCCCAGCGACATGCCCTCTGCGGCGTACTCCCGAAAGATCCGCTGCACCACCTCCGCCTTGTCGTTGGGGATGAGGGACGGGACTTCCCTGCCATCCCGCCCGCGTGCCCGGCCATTGTCAAAGCCGTAGGGCGCCGGGCCGCCGGGCCACGCGCCCAGCGCCGCGCGGCGGTAATAGTTGTCCCGCACGCGCTCGGCGGTGGTCTCCCGCTCCAGCTGGGCGAACACCATGATGATGTGCAGCATGGCCCGTCCCATGGGCGTCTTGGTGTCGAAGTTCTCGTTGACTGACACGAACTCCACATGGTGTTCCTGCAGCACCTCCCACAGCTGGCCGAAGTCCGCCACGCTGCGGGAGAACCTGTCCAGCCGGTAGACGTACAGCGTGCCGATTCGGTCGGCACGGATGTCCTTCATCAGCTGCTGGAAGGCGGGGCGCTCGGTGTTTTTGCCGGAGTAGCCGGCGTCCTTGTAGACCCGCAGCTCCCCACCGTCAGCCGTGCGGCGGCACAGGTCGATCTGTCCCGCGATGGACAGGCTGTCCTTTTTCTCCACGGACTGGCGGGCGTATACCGCGTCCGTCTTCATGCGGTCTTTTCCCGCTGGGCCGCCCGCAGCGCCCGCAGCTTCGCCATGCAGGCGGCGTAGGCGTCCTTCATCTGCTGCTGCCGCGCCTGCGGATCCTCATACTGCGGATGGGTGTGCTTGACTTCCACGTTCATTCCCCCTCGCCACAGCCTATGAGCCGGGGACGGAGAACATGCCGGGGACGCGGGAAACGGAATACGATCTTGACTCATGCGTTTTCCTCCTTTCAATGAAATGAGAAAAGAGAAACACCGTGCAGGCCGAGGCACTACACGGTGTCATGAGTATGACAAATAGACCGGATTCCGCTTGCAAAATCAGGGGCAAACGGGTATAATAACCCCATGCGGTGCGGATTTGTCCGTTGTGTAGGTGCTGCAATCACCTGCGCAGGCTTTGAGGAGTTGGCGCTCCTCAAAGCTGCCGTTGTTCTTTTTTCTATTGATAGAGTAGCATATCTGCGCAGATATATCAATTGACGCAATTGCCAAATATATCTGCGCAAATATGTGCAATTTGTATATATGCGTAGATATTGCTTTATGGTACTATAATACACAGTAGCATCAGGAGGTTCTGCCATGTCTCCAGCAAGTAAAGCACAGCAAAAAGCGGTAAACAAGTACATGAAAAGCAATTATGATCGTGTCAATCTTGTAATGCCCAAAGGAAAAAAAGACATTATTCAGGCACATGCGGCGCAGCAGGGGGAATCCGTCAATGCCTTTATCAACCGTGCTATTGATGAGGCCATGCAGCGGGATGATTCTGCAACTTAAACGCAATAGTTGTATGAAACCGGCGCAGGAAAATCCTGCGCCGGTTTCATACAACTATTTGCCGTTTTTCTTCAAATAACGTACCTTCTTCGCCGCTTCCCAATGTATCGCCTCTGCGTTGATCGACGGTAAAGGGTCACCCTAAGAAATAGGTGCGTCAGCCATCTTTACTTCGACCGGCAGCCCGCCGAAGGGGCGCACGGCATTCTGGGTCGAGATGCTCACAGACGTATTTGGGCCGCCCTCAAAATGCAGATGTAATTTTTGACCATACACGGCTGACTCCCAGGGAACTCTGATCATACCCTGTCCGCGGCCTTCCTGTGTTACGGTACTGTCACCTACGGTGATTTGAGGGAAATGGGGCTCATAAAGCTTCTTGCAGAAAGGAGCCTTGTCCAGTTTCCGCGCAATATGCCATAGTCGATCCATATTTCTGCTATATTCCATGCGCTTTTTCGCACCATCCTTACCGGAGATCCTGTGGCCGAAAATATAATCTTTCTCTTCCAGTGACATGTCTGTACACGCCTGGATTACGGTCGCAAAGTTGCGGCGCAATATCCGCATGGGCGGATAGGAATCCGATGGTGTCAAATTGTCAAACTCATCAAGCAAGAAAAAGCCTAACTGCTCGCTGGAAACTCCGAATTCTTTCAACAATTTGAAAGCAAAATTTGAATAATCAGGCCCGCGGCACGGGTCCTTAAACTGATTTTCAAAACAGACGACGGGTAACTCCCCGATATCCTTGTTCGCGCCCATGCTCTGCTGCACAAATTCCCTTCGCTTCTGCAAAGCACCCTCAATTTCAATGTGAACGGGGACGCACCGCAGTGCATTTTTCGTCTTTACTTGCTTACTATATTCCAATTTGTCATTCAAAATTTCATCGATTTTCAGGTAATGCCGGCCTGGATGATTGGAAAACGATCGGAAATCGTTCCACCGCAGTCCGCGGCACTCCGCGGGGCGCATGCCAGTGTACAATGAGATCAAAATGCCGCAGAAGCGACCATCCTCCAGCACATGTTCCGCCGCATATAGCGCCAGACGTCCCTGCTGCCCAATTGTCAAGGCCCGCGGGCAACTATCGTTCAGTTCTTTCATCTCCATGTTTGCCGCTGCCGGGACTAATATCCTCTGCACCATCAAGGTCGTAAGATTCGTCGGCTCGTCTCCCGCGTAACTTTTGGGGAGGATATTGTATGCATGTCCGCATGTGGCAGCGTAGGAAAAGACGTCCCGCAACGCTGAGATGATCGTCTTGACGGTGGCTTCTTGGTATTTGCATTCCTTAGCGACCTCAGCGACAGCGCGCAAAATACTTGCCGGAGTAATCTCGGAGATCGACATATCCAGATGGCCTGCAACCTTTTTGATATAATCATCATATTGCCGCAGTGTCGTACAGGTTTTAGAACTGTATTGGTCTCCCTCCTGGATCGCCCAGTGGCGATCTTTTGCGATAGAAATGCAGTGTTTTTTCCAATAGCTGTCAAGGCTCAAATCGCCATCAGTCTTAGATTTCATGTTAAGTCTCCTTTGATTTTAGTTTTGCCGTGAAAAATATATTGTCATTTGATTTGATGCAAAGTAGTAAATCGCTTCCAGCTTCAAAGTTGTGTCCTGAAATGCCGTCTATGTCGATTATGACATCACCACTGAAGCGACAGTTCGGGGTGGAGGTCATCACAACATCTTCGTCTTTGCGGCTAATCTTGAACTCGGATACATCGCAGGGTGTTTCTGTCAAAGATATGGCGTATTTATCCAGCACTGCGGCCAGTTTTGCCAGCTCCCGAGGATCGTCATAAGCACAGTAATTCCGCGCGAATACGCTCTCAGGCGCGCTGCCATACAGATAGCGCACCTCCTCTTCATCACATCCACAAATTGCCATCGCCGCCCGAAAGGTCTCTCGCAAGACTCGGTCAGGATGTTTCAATAAGTTTTTTGCTTCCTTCTGCTGTGCAAAATCGAAGCCTCTAAAGAAAACTTTTAACCACCGATCAAACTCGTCGGGGCGCATCCGCCGTGCCGCGTTTTTGAAGCTACGCATAAACAGCGCATTTTCTTGTACGTTCGGCGCATTGGTCTTTACCTTGTGGTAAAGCTTTGCCATCGTCGGCGACAGTGGAATAGTCCGCCGACGCGGCCCGCTTAACTCTTCGGTACGATAGGCCTCTCCTGCAAGCTTTGTCTCCGCCATAATTTCTACAACAATGATTCCAGCGTAGGTTTTTGAGAAAGAGAATGAGCCCCACGTCAATGCGCATAGCTCACTGATCGTGATGCCTGTGGTCATCAACAAAATTAACCCAAAATACAGGTAGCCACGGTTGTCCTCAAACATTTCGACACAGCTCGCAACGATTTCCCTCACCTGAGCATGAGTCAAAATGCTTTTCTCGAAATGCCTGCCCACATCCCGCGGCCCAACGACTGTGCGGAGGTTTCCCATGGTAAAAGTGTCTATGAAGTGCTCTGAGATCAAATGGTGAGCTTGCTCATACGCAATCAATGCCCGGAAGGCGCAGATTTGCCCATTGATTTGATAACTATCGAACCCACCTTCGCGCAAATGAAAGGCGAACAGCTCTTGTGTAATCGCACAAAAAGGCGTCCAACCGAGTTTGCTCACGAGCAGATCAAGCAGTTTCTTGTGCTCCTTTTTAGTAGAATTTGCCCACTTCATATCCAGGGCGACCCGATCAAAGTCCGCCGCGATCAACGCGCCCAGCGGCAGATTCTGAGCAAACTTTTTCCGTAACGAACATCCCGCTTTTGTGTTGGGATCAAAGGCGCACCGGAGGCACTCGGGAACCAATGTGCGCACATACTCCTCCAGTCCAACTGCATCAGGTGCGCGGAAAATATGTCCCTTGTGTTCATAGCAAACGCGTCCTGCACCATCGATGTGCACCCCATCGCTGGAGCGCAAGGAAAGAAATACCGTGGGCCCCGCCTTGCGCGCCTCCACGCGGTAAGTGACAATTACGCCAAAGAAATCGATACTGCTAACCTTCATATATTAACCCTCATGCGGCACAGTGGCCGGAGGGGAGGTATTTAAATTTTAGTTATTATAATCGTGGGGTTATTTCTCCTTTCGAGCGAGCAATTCGTACTCTCGCATATATTAAAATCTCTTACAGCGGCTCCCTCCCCTCCGTCCACGCCCGCGCCTGCGGCAATGAAGCAGTAGTAACTATCCTTTTTTTAGTAAAAAAAGACAAAGTCACCCTAAGGTAACCTTGTCTCAAAAACATGTGGTGTCTTCAAATCGGAAAGAGGATAAACTTCTTCCCCTAATAAAAATGCTTCGTAATTATACTTTTACAATACCATATTTTTGACTTCTGTCAACCCCTTTCACGGGGTAATTTTTCGACCTTCTTCAAAATGCTTTTCGGATGCGTTTTTATGAGGCAAGAAATAAAGTGTGCAATCATTGCACACTTTATTTCTTGCAAGTCACGTTTAAGGTACATTTTAGAGGATACCTCCTCTCTTGCCAAAGTGCTTATTCCTTCGCTTTTCTACCGATCATGGCGTTGAACTGCGCCTCGGTGATGCGGGCTACCCCAAGCTCGACGGCCTTTTTGTTCTTAGCTGTGCCGGAGTCCGGCGTGTTGGTGATGAGGTAGTCCGCGCCCTCTCCCAGTGTTTCGGTCAGCGCCGCGCCGCAGGCGGTCAGGCACTCCTTCAGCTCATCGCGGCTGACGAAGGTCTTGAGCTTGCCCGTGACCACAAAGGTCTTGCCTTTCAGGGCTTCCAGTTTTTCGGCATCGAAGATAAAGTTGGTCACATTCGTCTCTCGCTGGTCTTTCTTCTGGCGCACCTTTTCCTTGTCCTGCTCGGAGACGGTGCTGCTGCCGTAGTTCAGCACGGCGGCGATCAGCTCCGCATTGCCGGTATTCTGCACCGCCGCCGTCACCGCGTCCAGATCCTTGGCGGCAATGAGCTTCTCCCGCAGCATCAGGTAGAGCAGGGCGGGATGCTCAATGGCCAGTTTGACCAGCTTCGCGGCGTTGGATTTGATGTACTTGCAGTATTTTTTTCCGTTCTCGTCGGTGCAGTCGCGGCCATCCTCGGCGAAACCCGCCGCAGCGCCGGGCCGGTATTTCGCGCTGACATTCGTAATGTCCTCAATGTGGAGGACGATGGTGTGCTGTGTCTTGGGGAGGATATTGGGCAGTTGCTTTGCCAAAGAGGTTGGGATTGTTATATCCCGCAGATTGCTGCACTCTTCAAATACATCTTCCTTGATGATTGTTACACTGTTGGGGATCACAACGCTCGTCAGGCTACAGGTACATCCTCCCACAGCTGCTGGGCACTTGCATTCGTTGCTTCCGTAACCTCCGGAATGGCCGCCCGTTCTACCAATCGGTATTCACCCTCATGACTTTGCAGTTCACGAACCGTTGCCGTAAGCTCATCAGCAGTTTTCTGCCCGACATTGTGTAAGTCCAACCAATTGTGCTTCTGTGCATAATCCAACATATCCCCGATGGTATGCAGGCCCTCTCGACGCAGGCAATTAGCCGCTCGATTAGAAAGCGGAAGTGCAGTAATACCATCTTCTCGCGTGATGTAGGTCATTGTAATCACCCTTTCCTGCATCGGAAAAATCGCTTTAATTATATCGCATTTGGGCAATTTTTACAATATGCTGTTTGCATAGGCACATTTTGGTGGGTGTTTCATACATCAAATTAAATCCTCTGGAGGGAAAGAAGAATTTACTATCGCAGGGAAATGCTCTACTGATTATGACTGCTCACCTTTCCTGATCGATTGTTCCGGTGATGAGCCAATGATTAAGGCCGTTCAGGGCGATCCGGACGATGACGAAGGTTGTTACTACGCATTTTGTGAAGCTGAATATTTTGAAATACCGAATCTGTTGGAAGACGAATCTTTTCGGACGTTCAAGCAAGCGGTTGACGAAGATCTTCCGCTGGGTGGTTTTTTGGATACCTCTTACGAAGAATGGTACACCGCCGCTTTTTCCGGCGAATGAGTCCGAATCATTCTGTATTGCGCAAATAAGCGCCGCCTGCCAAATGCAAGCGGCGCTTATTTTTTACATATTTACATAATGATCTCCGCCCGGCTCTCGCCGGTCTTTTCTTTTTTCACCACGATCTGCTTGTCTATCTTCTCCTTCAGCTCCGCTACATGGGAGATAATGCCCACCAGGCGGTTGCCCTCTGTCAGCCCCGCCAGTGTGTTATACGCTTTGCTGAGGGCCTCGGAATCCAGTGAGCCAAACCCCTCGTCCACAAAAAGCGTATCCAGATGGATACCGGTGGACATCTGCACCTCATCGGACAACCCCAGAGCCAGCGCCAGAGAAGCAAGAAATGCTTCGCCGCCGGAGAGCGTATTGACGCTGCGCTCGGTCGTGTTGATATGGTCGATGATGTCCAGCTCCAAACCGCTTTGGCTCTTCTTGTTGTCCGCTTCCTCGCGGCGCTTCAGGTCGTATTGACCTCCGGACATCTTTTGCAGGCGGATATTGGCCCGCGCCAGAATACGCTCAAAATAGGTGGTCTGGATATATGTCTCCAGCATCACCCTGTCCTTGCCGCTCACAGAGCCGTTCGCCGTGTCGGACAAGGCTTTCATCCATGCGTACTTTTTATCCAATACTTCTATTTCAGCCGCCTTACCGGAGATGCCCTCCAACGCACTCTTGTTAGCAGAAATACTGGCGTGAACGTTTTTTTGCTTTGCCATAGAGACGGCTTTTTGCGAGACATATTCGTCCTTCTTCGCCTGCAGCTGCTCGGCATCTATATCCGTTCCGTTTTCCAGCTGCTTGTGAAGCTGCTCAATGGTGCCGCGAATGCCGGCCAGATTTTCCTTGCTTTGATTATACGCTGTTTCCGCTGTTTTCAAGTTTTGGCGCAGCTTATCCGACTCTTCCCGCAGAGCGCTGATCTCCACCTCGGCAGCGGCCTTGTCCGGAAATGCCAGCTTGTCCTGGAGCACGTGAATCTGTGCCTCGCTGCTCTCAGCCTTTGCCGTCAAAGACGCGATCTCCGCCGTTTTCACAGTGATCGTTTCTTCCGCCGCACGCAGGAGCAGTTCCTTTTTCGGAAGCAGGACATCCAGTTCCTCTCGCCGCGCCATCTTTTTCGCAAGTGCCGCGATCTGCACATTCAGCCCCCCGATCTGCGCCGCAAGAAGATTCTCCTGCTCCTCCGCTGCTTTTGCGCTGTCCTCCAGTGGGGTTCCCGGGATCAGACTGTCGATCTCCTTGGCGAGTATTTCTTCTGTTGTATCGACCATTCCCTTCTGCTTCTGTGCCTCGTTGCTGGCCTCGTTGGCTCTTCTCTGCGCCGTATCATACTTTGCCTTGGCCGCCTTTACATCCGCCTCGGTCGGTGCATCCTCCGCAAGCACCGCCAGCTGCGGATGCTCCACAGAGCCGCAGACGGGACACGGCATACCGGCAGTCAGACCACTCGCCATGATGCCGGCCTGCTCCCGCAGGAACGCACGCTCCCTGACCTCGTACTCCCGCAGCAACTCAGAAGAGGTCTCTTCCGCTTTCAGATATTCTTCTTGCCTTTTCGCTAATTCTGCCTGCTCACGCGCAAGCCCCTCCATGCCAGAAAGGAAATCCACAAACTGCTTTTGCCGGTCTCCCAGCTGCTGCAGCTGCGCGGCCAGTTTTTCCTTCTCAGCACTCACATCGGCAAGATCCTTTTGCTCCGTCCTCAGTCCGGTGATTTCGGTCGTCAGATTGTTTTTCTCTTTTGCGGCACTCTCTTGCGCCGCGTGTGCCCCCGCCAGATCTGTCTGAGCCGCAGCAAGCGCCGCCCTGTATGCCTCCAGCTCGTCGTAAGATGGCAGCAGTAGCTCCGTTTCCGTGATCCTGCTTTGCATCCCCTCCTGCTCTGGAACAGTTTCCTGTGCCGCGCTCAGCGCATCCCTTGCTATCTCAAGCTGCGCTGACAGCATTGCTTCTTCGGCCACACGTTTCGCAAGCGCCGCTTTATTGGTTTCATACGTCTCTGCCTGCGTCAGCTGCGACGTGATTTGCTCCAACGCCTTCTCCACCGTGTCCAACGCAGCCTCCAACTGAGATTCTTCCTTTTGATCCTCGGCCAGAAGTGTTCGAAGCAGTTCCATTACCTCCGTTACAGGAAGTTCTCCGTTTTTGGCTTTCTGTGCATCAAGCGCGTAAACGGAATCCTCGTCACAGGTCATCCCGTTGATATACTGCTGGATGCTTTGGCTTGCCTGTTCGCGTTGTGTCCTAATTTCTCCAGTTCGTTCCTTCAACTGATTTTGCAGCATCACATAGAAGTCGGTCTTGAAAATATCCCGAAATATCTTCTGCCGCTCGCTGGTTTCCGCCTGCAGCAGCTTGCGGAAATCGCCCTGCGAGATCATAGCGATCTGCGAAAACTGCTCCCGCGTCAGGCCGACGATCTCGCGGATTGCCGCATCCACCTCTCCCCTTTTGGTGATCTGACGCCCATCGGGATAGGTCAGCTCCGCGCCGGCAGACTCTGTTGTGGTTCCGGTCCCCTTTGTCTTCGCACGCTCATACGTCGGATTCCGCGTCACCGTGTAGACCTTGCCGCTGTAGGCAAAGGTAAGCTCCACCCTCGTCGGCATATCCTCCTTGGCATACTTGGAGCGCAGCATGGACGGATTCCGGTTATTGCCGCTGGCCTCGCCAAACAAGGCAAAGGTGATGGCGTCAAAGATTGTGGTCTTCCCCGCGCCGGTATCGCCCGTGATCAGGTAAAGTCCGCTGCTGCCCAAGCGGTCAAAGTCCAGCTCCTGCACGCCGGCATACGGGCCAAAGCCCACCATTTTCAGCTTTAGAGGTCTCATTCTGCCGCCTCCTTTATATGCTCGATCAGCTCCTGCACGAAGGCGTTCTGTTCCTCGCTCATGGGCTGGTTATTTTGCTTGAAATACAGCTCCGCAAACAGCTCCAGCGGTGATTTCAGATGTACATCCTCCGCACGGCCCAGCACCTGATTCGTCCGGGTGCGGGTATTGTCGTATGCGAGCTTTATCAGATTGGGGTAGATGACCCGCAGCCGTCCCATTGCCTCTGGCACATCCTCCTCGTCTGTGAGGATGATCTGCAGATAGTCCTCCGTTGCCGTACCGCCGTAATTTGCTTTGTCCGTCAGCTCCGCAAACGTCCCCCGTATTTGCCGCATATCGTGTCTGGGCACCAGCGGGCAGAGACGCAGCGTCAAATCGCCCTTAGCTCCCAGCTCCACCACGGTCACGCTCTTGTGATGTCCGCACTCCGAAAACGAGTATTTCAGAGGTGTCCCGCAGTAGCGTATCCGGTTGGAACCAATATTCTGCGGGCCATGAAGATGCCCCAGCGCCACATAGTCGAAATCTTCGAACACCTCCGCGTCCACATTATCCGTGCCGCCTACAGAGACCTCCTCCGACTCGCAGGTAGCCGCACCGGTAACGAACTGATGGGTCAGCAGCACATTGCGGGCGCTTTTGTCCAGCGCCATGTGCTGTATCGCCGTGCGAATGGCATCGGTGTAGCTTTCGATGCCCGCGTCGGGATAAAACCGCCTTACATGGGTAGGCTTCACAAAGGGCAGCAGCCAGAAATGCACCGCGCCATGCGCATCCGTCAGCGTGATGGGCGCCACCTCGCCGTTGTAAACGGGCGAGATATGGATGCCGCTGTGCTCCAGAATCCGATTGCCGAAGGCCAGCCGCTCCGGACTGTCGTGGTTGCCGCTGATGATGAAAACCGGTAAATCTCGCTTGGCCAACCGACATAGGAAATCGTCAAACAGCGTTACCGCCTCCGCAGGCGGTATGCTCTTGTCGTAGACATCCCCTGCGATCAGCACCGCATCCGCCTGTTCCTCGTCGATGATCTGTAGGATCTGCCGCAGGACATACTCCTGCTCCTCCAGCATGGATGCCACGTCGACCCGCTTTCCGATATGCAGGTCAGACAGATGAATCAGTCGCATAGGAAACTCCCCTCTTCTATCTTCTGTGCTTTATACCATCCACACCAGAACAATACAATTTCCCAGTCGATAGCACTTTTCTTTAGTCTGATGCAAAAGGTTCTTTGATTGCTTATAAGTATACCGTATCCGCCCTCATCTTTCAACCTCCCGTCCTTGCGCACGCCCCCCTCGAATTTGACCTCTCCCGCGCCTGAAACGCCCCTCAAACACCCCGTTCACAGGTCAAATTTCCAGCTAATGCGCATCGCCACCAAACCCGCAAGCCCTTGCGGCACAACGGCTTTAAGTCCTTGCCGATAGGGATTCCCTCGACTGGAAGGATTACGACGCGGACACCATCTGCCAGCGGGTGACCTCCAAGGTACAGCCGGGCAGCATCGTGCTGTTCCACAACGCCGCCCTCCACACGCCGGAGGCGCTGCCCGCTATCCTCACCTGCCTCATCAACGACGGCTACACCGTCCTCCCCATCTCCCAGCTCATTCTCCCCCCGCCCTACACCATCGACCACACCGGCCGGCAGTTCCCGGCGGAGGAATTGTCTTAAAAAATGTCAAAATGTACTTGTTTTTCCAAAAATTCGTGTTATAATGATAATAGTTCTTATACCATACCAAGAACTATGCAGGTTACTATGATAAGGTAGTACACCGCAGAGCACTGACGCCCCGCTTTTGCGGGGCGTTATCTCTATCCAGAAAAAAGGAGGGCGCGTTATGATCCCCTATGCGATCGGCTTTGATATCGGCATTACATCCGTAGGTTGGGCAGTCGTGGCTTTGGACAGTGAGGACAAGCCGTATGGCATTATCAACATGGGTTCCCGCGTTTTCGATGCCGCCGAGCAGCCCAAGACAGGAGCTTCCTTGGCAGCACCGCGGCGAGAGGCCAGAAGCGCACGCCGCCGGCTGCGCCGTCACCAGCATCGGCTGGAGCGTATTCGCCGCCTCCTTTTAACAGAAAATATGATCTCCCAAGCAGAGCTGGATACCCTCTTTGCAGGTAAACTGGAGGACATCTATACATTGCGCGTCAAGGCGCTGGACGCACCGGTTTCGCGTACCGAATTTGCCCGCATTCTCCTGCATATTGCACAGCGGCGCGGCTTTCGCTCCAACCGCAAAGCCGAAACCGCGAAGGAGGACGGTGAGCTGCTGGCCGCCGTCAGCAAAAACCGGGCTCTCATGGCCGAAAAAGGCTACCGTACCGTGGGCGAAATGCTGCTGCAAGACCCGCTATACGCCGCGAGCAAGCGGAATAAGGGCGGCCAATACATCGCAACGGTAGGACGGGACATGGTGGCGGAGGAAGTCCGCGCCATCTTCCGCGCCCAGCGCCAGCTGGGGCAGCCCTTTGCGTCGGAGGAGCTGGAATCCCGGTATCTCGACATTCTCCTGAGCCAGCGCTCCTTCGACGAAGGCCCCGGCGAGGGCAGTCCCTATGCCGGGAGCCAGATCGAGAGAATGATCGGCAAATGCACACTGGAGGACGGCGAACAGCGCGCGGCAAAGGCAACCTACTCCTTCGAGTACTTTACGCTGCTGCAAAATGTCAACCATCTCCGCCTGCTCCGCGGCGGCGAGGGCAGCCCGCTCACCCCCGCCCAGCGGGAGGCTCTCATTGCGCTGGCTCACAAGACCAAAGAGCTGAACTTTTCCCACATCCGCCGGGAGTTGGCCATTCCTGCGGACACCACCTTCAACGCAGTGTATTATAAGAATACGGACGATGCGGAGGAAGCGGAAAAAAAGACGAAGTTCTCCTATCTCAAGGCGTACCACCAAATGCGCACGGCTTTTAACAAGCTGTCAAAAAACCACTTCGACACCCTTACCCGCGCGCAAAAGAACGAGTTGGGACGTGTCCTTTCCACCTACAAGACCTCCGCCAAAATACGCGCCGCGCTGCTGCCTGCCGGACTGTCGGATGCGGAGCTTGACATCGCCGAGACACTATCCTTCAGCAAATTCGGCCACATTTCTGTAAAAGCCTGCGACAAGCTGATCCCCTTTCTGGAAAAGGGGATGAAGTACGACGAGGCCTGCGCCGCCGCCGGATACGACTTCAAGGCCCACAGCGGCCGGGAGCGCACCCAGCTTCTCCATCCGACGCCGGACGACCTTGCGGATATCACCAGCCCCGTCGTGCGGCGGGCAGTGGCGCAGACCGTCAAGGTGCTCAACGCCATCATCCGCGAGCGCGGGTGCAGTCCTACCTTTATCAACCTGGAGCTGGCGCGGGAAATGGCGCAGGATTTCACAGAGCGCAATCAGGCGAAAAAGAGCATGGATGATAACCGCGCCCGCAACGAGCGCCTCATGGAGCGCATCCGCACGGAGTACGGCAAGGAGCATCCCACAGGGCAGGATCTGGTGAAGCTCAAGCTCTGGGAGGAGCAGCACGGCGAATGCGCCTACTCGCAGAAGCACATTTCCATCGAGCATCTCTTTGAGCCGGACTATGCGGAGGTAGACCACATCATTCCGTACAGCATTTCCTTCGATGACGGCTATAAGAACAAGATTCTGGTGCTGGCTGAGGAAAACCGCAATAAGGGCAACCGTCTGCCCTTGCAGTATCTACAGGGTAAGCGGCGGGAGGACTTCATCGTCTGGGTGGAGAACACCATTCGCAGCACGCCTAAAAAGCAGCGCCTGCTGAAGGAAAAGCTCACATCCGAGGATGAAAAGCAATTCAAGGAGCGCAACCTGCAGGATACCAAGACCATGGCGCGATTCCTCCTGAACTACATCGGCGACCATCTGGCCTTTGCCGACTTTGCCGCCGGGCGCAAGAAGCACATCACCGCCGTTAACGGCGCCGTGACCTCCTATATGCGCAAGCGCTGGGGCATCAGTAAGATCCGGGAAAACGGCGATCTGCACCACGCGGTGGACGCACTGGTCATTGCCTGTACAACAGACGGCATGATCCAACAGGTGAGCCGCTATGCCGCGCTGCGAGAGTGCGAATATGTACAGACGGAGGGCGGAAGCCTGGCCGTTTCCGTGCATACCGGCGAGGTACTCAAGAGCTTCCCCTACCCATGGCCGGAATTTCGCCGGGAGCTGGAGGCCCGCTTGGGCGACGATCCCCGCCGCGCCGTTATTTCCCAGCGCTTCCCCGTCTACCTGAACAACGATATTCCCGTCCGCAAGCTCTTTGTGTCTCGTATGCCCCGGCGCAAGGTCACGGGCGCGGCGCACAAGGAAACCATCAAAAGTCCCAAAGCCCTGCAAGACGGTGTTGTGGTCACAAAACGGCCGCTGACAAGCTTGAAGCTGGACAAAAACGGTGAGATCGCCAACTACTATATGCCGCAAAGCGACCGACTGCTCTATGAGGCGCTGAAAGAACAACTCGTAGAATACGGTGGAGATGGCGCAAAGGCCTTTACGCAGCCCTTCCATAAGCCGAAAAGCGACGGAACACCCGGCCCCATCGTCAACAAGGTCAAGCTATGTGAGCCTACGACACTGCACGTCCCTGTTCTGAAGGGTACCGGCGTGGCGGACAACGACAGCATGGTACGCATCGATGTGTTTTATGTGGAGGGTGAGGGGTATTACTTCGTACCCATCTACATTGCCGACACGCTGAAAAAGGAGCTGCCGAGCAAGGCGTGTGTAGCCTTCAAGCCCTACGAGGATTGGAAGGCCATGTCGGATGAAAACTTCATTTTCTCCCTGTATCCCAACGACCTGATGCGCGTGACCCACAAAAACAAGCTGAAGCTGACAAAGGCGCAGAAGGAGAGTACGCTCCCCGACACATACGAAACCAAGCAGGAGATGCTGTACTATATCAGTGCAGGAATTGCAGTTGCAGCAATTTCCTGCCGTACGCACGATGCCGCTTACGAGATAAAAAGCATGGGCATCAAGACCCTTGAAAAGCTGGAGAAATTCACCGTGGATGTGCTGGGCGAGTACCACAAGGTAGAACGGGAGCCCCGCATGGCCTTCAACAGAAAGTGAGGTTTTGTCATGGCTTTTCGGAACATTATCGTTGAAAGCTCCGCTTTCATCTCCCTGCGGAGGGAGCAGTTGATCATCCGGACCGACAGTGACCACTCCGTGGCCATTGAGGATATTTCTGCGCTTTTGCTGGAAAGCCGCCAGACCACCATCACAACAGCCGCACTGTCCCGCTTGGGACAGTGCGGCTGTGCCGTTTTTATCTGCGATGAAAAGCATCTGCCCTGCGCGGTCCTGACGCCGTATCAGCAGCACAGCCGAGGGTTGCCCGTTGTGCGGATGCAGATCGCCATGACAGAGCCGGCGAAAAAGCGCCTGTGGCAGAGCATCGTCAAAGCCAAGATCTTAAATCAGGCCATCTGCCTGCATTTGACCGGCCACGCCTCACAGGCGGAGACCCTCCGCGCCATGGCGGAGAGGGTTCGTTCCGGCGACAGTGAAAATGTGGAGGCAGCCGCCGCGCAGCTCTATTTCCCCGTGCTGTTTGGGGAAGGCTTTACCCGCGGGGAGGATAACGGTGTCAACGCGGGGCTGAACTACGGCTACGCGGTTTTGCGGGGGTGTATCGCGCGCTATTTGGCGGTATATGGTTTTCTCCCCTCACTTGGACTGCACCACCGCAGCACGCTGAACGCCTTTAATCTGGCGGATGATCTGATCGAGCCGTTCCGTCCGGTAGTTGACCTTTTGGCAGCGCGCAGCATAACCGAGGACGAGGAGTTGTCTCCCCCGCAAAAAAGGCTCTTATTCAACTGCCTGAATCTGGATATTCTCTCCGGCAAGCAGCATCACAGCGTGTCCTATGCCATAGAGCGGCTGGTGCAGAGCTTAAGCCGCTCTGCGGAACGGCCCGAAGCAGGTCTTTTGCTGCCAACGCTGCTGGAAACAGAGCAGCACCGCTATGAATAAGTTTATGAGGATCATGGTGTTTTTTGACCTGCCTGTCAAAACAAAGGCGCAGCGCAGGGAGGCCACCCGCTTCCGTAATTTCTTGTTGGCGGACGGATACCATATGCTGCAATACTCCGTCTATGCCCGGGTCTGCAACGGCATGGATGCGGTGGAAAAGCACCGCCAGCGCGTAAAGCAGAATTTGCCGGCGAACGGCGCGATCCGCCTGATGGTCATCACGGAGAAGCAGTACGAGGCGATTGATATACTTTTGGGAAAAAGCTTACTTATTAAATGTGGTATAAGTTACTTCTAACTTCAGTTTCGTACCGTCCGGACCACCTTCCAGTTTTACGTATCCCGGTTGTAGATCGTGCTGGATGCTGATCATATTCTTATTGGAAGAGCTATCGTACTGTACCAGTACCGGGATAAGTACCACTTTATTCCAATCCGGATTTGCTGCTTCCCAAGCTGCTTCGTTCCAACTGTCTCCTGCTTTTTTCTTGGCTTCCTGCTTTTCGTTGACGCATGCATTAATCAAGCGAGTCAAGTTGGTAAACACATACTGATTGGTTGTAGGTTTATTGGAAATAATAGCATTGTGCACGGCCAGATAAGAAGTGATGTTATCTGTAAGTTTGTTCTCTTCGAAGAAACTTTGCCGTTCTTTCTCACGTAAAAGTAACACATATGTAGGTGCTTTCATACTAAATTTTCCATTGTCCGGTTGGTTGTAGCTATTGAAAGTCAGTTTCACTGCATTAATGGTGTCATGGCTTAATTCTTCATAAATCTTATTGATCGGCAATGTAGCTTGTGTGAAGATACCGGCCGGAGACTTCAAATAAGTACAGTCTGTCTTTTTAGCGATTTCGTTTAGCTTTTCAGAATTAACAAACTTATTGGCTTGAATTACTTCCTTGGTTGTAGCGAAAGTACGGGTTGTGTAGTATAAAGAGTCAGTACCATTTTTTTTCTTCAGATTATTTCCCAAGCTGTCTTTTTCGTGGCATCGGATTACAACATTCAGGTTGATCTGGTCAACATAAAGAATCGTTCCGTTACCATAGTCATTCTTGGCATAAATACCTTTGAATACGTTATTAATAAATGCTTCCGAAGTTTTAAAATATTCAGGGTGATCTCTGTTCAAACGATAGATACGTTTACCTAGTTTGGTGATCTCTTCAGAAGTTAGACGGACATTAGGATAAAAGTCATCTGAGTTTCTGATGGAATCGCTGAGTGATTGGTCAACAGCTGTGTAGGCTTTTCGTGCGAGTAAGTTGTTTGGATTGTAATACTTCAATGGATCGATGTCTGTATAATAGTTCTGGGTCAAGTTTTCGTCCAGTTCATAAACAGTCATTCGGCATGGATTGATAGAGTCTCCAAAATAACTTTTATAGTATAAGATCAATTCAGCGGTGTGAATAGAGTCTCCTGCCATTACCCCTTTGGGATTAGTTTCCGGATCGTAGACCGAAGGAAAAGAAATTCCATCCGGACTATTCAACTGTGCGAGGAAACTGGCTTCGTATTCTCCGAATTCTTTATCAGTGAATTTTCCCACATAACCTACGCTGGTTTTGGCAAAAACAGGACCTGATAGGTCGGAATTCGTAGTTAACTCGTAAGTCGTATATCTTCCATTGATATTTTGGTCGCTATCCGGAAGCATATCCCATCCGATAGTACCTGTATTATCATCGCATCCGAAGAAAGTCAAGGCAAGCAGTGCTACCCATACATATTTTGCTTTCATGATCGTCGTATCTAGGTTCTTATTTATTTTTGTTCAGCTTCCCACACTTGATCGTAGAAACTGTTGCAAGCATCTGCAAGAGCATCGGGAGCTTGATAGTCAAGAACCAATTTGCCCGATTGACGCGCGTAGTTCATGACATCTTCATTTACATGTTCACTATTCTGTACTATTCCGTCCGAGTAATCGACAGCTAATTTGCAAAGTGTAGCATAATCTACCGGATCTTTCAGGGTAGCTACATCTTTTTTATTAATACCCTTTAGCATCAGTTTGCTTGCAAAGTCATTGTTGAATGTACCTTTGAAATCATCTTCGTATACGGAGAATACTACTTTTGCATCGCGGAACGAAGGTTCGTCTTTATACGCTTTCTTTATATACAAAGGGGCTAATGCCGTCATCCAGCCATGACAGTGAATAACGTCCGGACACCAACGCAATTTCTTTACCGTTTCCAGCACTCCTCTGGCATAGAAGATAGCCCGGCTATCATTATCATCGTATTCAACCCCGTTTTCATCAGCTGTCTGCAGCCGGTTCTGAAAATAATCATCGTTATCGATGAAATAAACCTGCATACGTGCTGACTGGATAGAAGCTACTTTGATAATAAGTGGATGGTCGGTGTCGTCGATGATCAGGTTCATGCCGGAAAGACGTATCACTTCGTGCAATTGATTTCTGCGTTCGTTGATATTCCCCCATTT
>OGNC01000272.1_pt1 | contig 38773 bp, 39 predicted proteins | sample 1573311 | NCBI WGS metagenome assembly OGNC01 (sample SAMEA2581889, study PRJEB24529) | metagenome | biome: Human gut stool | place: China | collected 2011
CAGCAGCCTCTTTTGAACCACTCGCCCAGCGAGTGGTTTTCAGGATACAAAAAAGCGGCTCTGCGCAGAGCCGCTTTTTTGGGACGATGCTTATTTGATGCTCTTGAACACATCGGCGTTCTTGGCGAAATACTCGATGCCGGAATAGACGGTGGTCACCAGGATCACACCCTGACACACATAGTTGAGCCACTGGGGAATACCGAACAGGATGAGGCAGATGCACACCATGGTGCTGGCGGTCTTGACCTTGCCAGACCAGCCGGCGGCAATGACACGGCCCTTCTCTACCGCCACAAGGCGCATACCGGACACGGCGAACTCCCGCAGCAGCACGATGGCCAGCACCCACGCGGCGAAGGTACCCTCCTCCACGAACCAGCACAGCGCCGCCATCACAAGGCACTTATCCGCCAGCGGGTCCATGAATTTGCCGAAATCGGAGACTTGGTTATAGTGGCGGGCGATATAGCCGTCCAGCAAGTCGGTGAGACAGGCGACGATGTAGATGCCCAGCGCCACATAGCGGCAGCCGGGGAAACCCCAGTACAGCACCACCAGAAAAGCGGGGATCATCAGCACCCGCAGGATCGTCAGTTTGTTCGCGGTCGTCATGATATGTATCAGCCTTTCGTTTTGATCTCTGCGCTATTGTAACACGGACAGCGGCAAATGGAAAGTATTTTTTACTCCGCCAGCTCGCCGGTCAGTTCACCGTCCATGGTGCCGGTGATGCGCACCGGCACGAACTGCCCCGCCTCCACCTCGTGGTCGGCGGTGAAGTAGATGCGCCCGTCGATATCGGGGCTCTCCGCATAGCTGCGGCCCACGAACATCATAGCCTGGTTGTCAAACCCGTCGCATAGCACCTCCGTCACGCCGCCCATACGGCTGTCGTTGAAGTCGTCCATGATGCGGGACTGCACGTCTACAATGAGATCGGCGCGGCGCTCCGCCTCGTCGGTGTCCACCCGCTCCATCTTGGCGGCAGGGGTACCCCCCTCCGGGGAGTAGGGGAACACGCCCGCCCGCTCGATCCGCACCTCCTGCAGGAATTCGCACAGCTCCTCGAAGGCGGCCTCGTCCTCGTAGGGCAGACCGGCGATGAGGCTGGTGCGCAGCACCAGTCCGGGGATGCGCGCCCGCAGCTTGCGGAACAGCGCCAGCAGCTCCGCCTTGTCGCCCCGGCGGTTCATGGCCTTGAGCACCTTGTCGTTGCAGTGCTGGATGGGGATGTCCAGATAGGGCAGCACCTTCTCCTCATCGGCGATGGTGTCGATCAGCTCGTCGGTAAACTCGTCGGGGTACAGGTAGTGCAGGCGGATCCAGTGGAAATCCAGCTTGCACAGCTCCCGGAGCAGTGCCGCCAGCTTCCGCTCGCCGTACAGGTCGATGCCGTAGCGGGTGATATCCTGGGCGATGACGATGCACTCCCGCACGCCGGCGTCCGCCAGCTTCTTGGCCTCGGCCAGCACATCCTCCATGCGGCGGCTGCGGTAGCGGCCCCGGAGAGACGGAATAACGCAGTAGGCGCAGTGGTTATCGCAGCCCTCGGCGATGCGCAGATAGGCGTAGTGCTTGGGAGTGGTCAGCACCCGGTCGAACTCGTCGATCTTGCCGTGGATGCTGGCAAAGCGGCAGGGGTGACCGCCGCCCATCAGCTCCTCCAGCGCCGCCACGATCTCGCCATAGCTGCCGGTGCCCATGATGCCGTCCACCTCCGGCAGCTCCGTCAAAATCTCCTGCTGGTAGCGCTGGGTGAGGCAGCCGGTGACCAGAATCTTCCGCACCTGCCCCTCCGCCTTCAGCTGCGCCGCGGCGAGGATAGTGTCGATGGCCTCCTCCTTGGCGCTGTCGATAAAGCCGCAGGTGTTGATGACCACCACGTCCGCCCCGGCCGGCTCCTCCAGCAGGGTATACCCGGCGTCGCGGCACAGCGCCATCATCTGCTCGGTGTTCACCAGATTCTTGGCACAGCCAAGGGAAATAAAGGATACTTTCACGTTCGTCACCTCATGTTTCATCGATCTCTTGCCCCAGCTCGTTGAGGGCAGGGCGGATATCCTGCCAGCCAAAGCCCCGGCGTTGGAGGGCGGCAGCCAGACGGCGGCTGTCTTCCGGGGTCAGCGGGCGTCCCCGCAGCTTGGTGCGGAGGAATTTGCGGATGGCCTCCTCCGGCGGCGGCAGCTGCTCCAACGCCTCGTCCCACAGCTCCTTGGGTACGCCCCGGCGGTGCAGCTCCTGCCGGACGCGGGCGGCGCCGTAGCCCATGCCGCCGTAGTGCCGGGCAATAACGCCGGCATAGGCGGCGTCATCCACCGCCCCCAGCTCCTCCAGCCAGTCCGCCGTGTCGGCGGCGTCCTCCGGCGCGGCGCCCTTCTTCGTCAGGCGGCTGGTCAGCTCCTTTTTGGAGAGCATCCGACCGGCTGCCATGTTGGCGCCCCGGCGCTTGGTGTCGCTGCGGCGAGCCGCCGTCTCCAGCGCCGTCAGCGTCTCCGGCGTCAGGTCGAGGCCCTGATATAAGCCAAATTGCAGAAGCTCCGCGCCGGTGATCCGGAGGATGTTGCCATCCTCCAGATGCACCAGCACGCGCTCCTGCTTACGTTTGGAATTTTCCAGTCGTGCGATGCGCATCAGTCTGCGTCGTCAAAGTCGTCGGCGGACACGTCCACCGCGCGGCCCGCTGCCTTGGCAGCGGTGCGGGACTGTGCGCCCATCAGCTTATGGAAGTTCTCCCGAACGGCTGCCTCCAGCTTGTCCGCCTCCTCGGGATGGTCGCGGAAATACTGCTTGGCGGCATCGCGCCCCTGTCCCAGACGGATCTCTCCCATGTTGAACCACGAGCCGCTCTTCTGTACCAGATCCAGCTTCACCGCCAGATCCAGCAGGTCGCCCAGCTTGCTGATGCCCTCGCCGTACATGATATCGAACTCCGCCTCACGGAAGGGAGGCGCCACCTTGTTCTTCACCACCTTGGCGCGGGTGCGGTTGCCGGTGACCTCGCCGCCGGACTTCAGCGTTTCGATGCGGCGCACGTCGATGCGGACGGAGGCGTAGAACTTCAGCGCCCGGCCGCCGGTGGTGACCTCGGGGTTGCCGTACATGACGCCCACCTTCTCGCGGAGCTGGTTGATGAAGATGACGATGGAATTGGTCTTATTGATGACGCCGGTGAGCTTGCGCAGCGCCTGACTCATCAGGCGGGCGTGAAGACCCACAAAGCTGTCGCCCATCTCGCCCTCGATCTCGGCGCGAGGCACCAGCGCCGCCACGGAGTCCACCACCACCACGTCGATAGCGCCGGAGCGCACCAGCGCCTCGGTGATCTCCAGCGCCTGCTCGCCGGTGTCGGGCTGGGAGATGAGCATATCCTCCACATTGACGCCCAGCGCCTTGGCGTAGGTGGGATCCAGCGCGTGCTCGGCGTCCACAAATGCCACCTCACCGCCCATCTTCTGGGCCTCCGCCAGCACATGGAGCGCCAGCGTGGTCTTACCGGAGGACTCCGGCCCGTAGATCTCCACGATACGGCCCCGGGGCAGTCCACCGATGCCCAGCGCCAGATCCAGCGACAGGGAGCCGGTGGGGATCGCCTCCACGTTCATCGTGCTCTCCGCGCCGTAGCGCATGATGGAGCCCTTGCCGTACATCTTCTCGATCTGCTGCATGGCTGTTTCCAGCGCCTTTTTCTTGTCGGACACCGCCGCGCTCTGGACCGCAGGTTCTTTCTTCGCTGCCATTGTTCCGTCCTCCTCCGTTGTGATACCTTGATATTATGGGAATCCCTGTCCCGAAATCAGGACAGTTCAGATCTCCGTGTGCAGAATACCCCAGACCACCCGCGGGATGTCGTTGAGGTCGGGGATTACCTCGATGTCGCCGAAGCCCACAGCGCGCATGATCCGCAGCACGTCGTCGGCCTGGCCGATGCCCACCTCGAAGTAGAGCCGCCCGCCGGGACGCAGCGCCTCCCGCCAATGCGCGCAGATGGCGCGGTAGAAATCCAGTCCGTCCGCGCCGCCCTTCAGCGCCAAGTGGGGCTCATAGTCCCGCACCGAGGCGTCCAGTCCCGCTATGTCGCCGTCGGGGATGTAGGGCGGGTTGGACACGATGCAGTCAAACTCCCCCAGACGGGCAGGCGCCTTCTCCAGTGCGTTGAGCTGCATGGACACCACCTGACCGGACAGTCCGGTGCGGCGGATGTTCTGGCGGCAGACGCGCAGCGCCCCCTCGTCCAGCTCGCCCAGCACCACATGGCTGCCGGGAACGTGCTTCGCCACGGCAAGACCGATGCAGCCGGAGCCGGCGCACAGATCCAGCACGCGGGGGCTCTCCGCCTCCCGCAGTCCCTCGATGACGGCGGCGGCCAGCATCTCCGTGTCCGGGCGGGGAATGAGCACCCGCTCCGAGATGTCCAGCGGCAGGCCGTAGAACTCCCACTCGCCGATCAAATACGCCACCGGCTCGCCGGCCAGATGGCGCTCCACCAGTGCGCGGGTCTGCCGCTCCACCGTGTCGGGAACATAGAGCCGGCTGTCCCGGCTCAGCTCCTCCCGGCTCTTGCCGGCGGCGCAGCACACCAGCTCCCGCGCCTCCAATGTGGCGGCGGGCAGCCCCGCCTTATGGAGCTGCTGGCGGATATCTAAATACAAATTGTTATATGTGATCGCCATAATACGTCTCGTATTTCCTTTTTACCACTGATCTTTCCCCTTTTCGGCAGGGATCACCAGCTTCATCGCCTCGATGGCCACCTCGATCATGGAGTCGTCCGGCTCGTTGGTGGTGAAGTTCTGCATCCACATACCGGGTGCGGAGAGGATGCGGGTCACCACATTATCGTGGGCGCCCACGAAGCGGTTGAACTCATAGGTCACGCCCACCACGGGGATGAGCAGCAGCAGCTTGACGCCGATGCGCACCCAGATGTTCTGCCAGTCGATGTAGGGAAACACGATGCTGGACACCAGGATCGACACGATGATGACCACGAACAGGAAGCTGGTGCCGCAGCGGGGATGGTGCTTGGGCTGGGGGCGGACGTTCTCCACCGTCAGGGGCAGCCCCGCCTCATAGCAGAAGATGGTCTTATGCTCCGCGCCGTGGTAGCAGAACACCCGGTGCACGTCCTTCTGCTTGGAGCAGAGGATGAGGTAGGTCAGAAAGACCAGCACCTTCACCACGCCCTCGATGATGTTGTGGACAGCGGCGCTCTGTGCGTGGAACAGCCCGGCGATAAACGTGGGCAGCAGCATGAACAGCACCAGCGTCAGCCCCAGACTGAGGATGACGGAAAATGCCACGATCAGCGATTGCAGCTTTTCCGCCGGGATGTGCTTTTCCAGCCACTGGTCAAATTTGCTGGGCTTTGCATCCTCGTCATCAGGGAAATAATCCGCTGAGAACATCAGCGCCTTCACGCCGGTGATCATAGAACTGATGAACGTCACGGCGCCGCGGAGGATGGGGATACCCAGAATGGGATACCGGTCCTTGATGAACTTCCGCTCCGTCACCTTGGTGACCAGTCCCTCCGGAGAGCGAACCACGATGGCGTCCTTCTCCGGGCCGCGCATGAGAATACCTTCGATCAGCGCCTGTCCGCCAATGGTGGTGCGGAAGGTGCCCTGTTTCTTTTCCATATGCCTGTGTGATCCTTTCTGAAGGCAAGCATATCACAGCTTGCCGAAAAATGCAACAGTTGTTCGATTATTTACAATTCTTTTTCCGTCTCCCGCTTCAGCGGCAGGCGGATGGTGACCACCGTGCCGCCGCCCTCGGCGTTGCCGATGTCGAACCGGCCGCCGTGGAGATTGACGATCTCATCACAGACCGCCAGCCCGATGCCGCTGCCCCGCGCCCGGGAGGAGCCCTTGTAGAATTTCTGCTTCACATAGGGCAGCTCCGCCGCCGGGATACCGGGGCCGAAGTCCCGGATGGTGATGACATAGGCCTCGTTCTCCTGCGTCAGGCGGACGACGATGCGTTTGCCGGAGCCGCCATGCTTGGCGGCGTTGTCCAGCACGTTGCAGAACACCTGCTTCAGCCGCTCCGGGTCGCCGGTGATCGGCTCCTCGTACAGCGCCTTGTCGCTGGTGTACTCCAGCGAGATGCCGTCCTGCCGGAACAGCTCCCGGTAGGTGTAGACCGCGTCCTCCAGCTCCGCCTGCAGGTCGGTATCCTCCACCTGCAAGGTAAAGCGGCCATCGGTCATCTTGGAGAAGTCCAGCAGCTCCTCCACCATGTTGGTCAGGCGGCGGGACTCCTTGAGGATGATCTGCACGCCCCGGCGCAGCTGCTGGACGTCGCAGGACTCGTCCTCCAGCAGCGTCTCGCCCCAGCCGTTGATGGCCGTCAGCGGCGTCCGCAGCTCGTGGGACACGGAGGAGATAAATTCTGACTCCATTTTCTCGCTCTGGCTGATTTTCAGGGACATATCATTGATATTGTCCACCAGCACGCCCATCTCGTCCGTGTATTTATTGGGGATCTGGATGCCATAGCTGCCGCCGGAGATGCGCTTGGCCGCCTCCGACACCGCCGACACCGGCGCCACCACGTTGCTGATGAAGATGGAGCTGGACAGGAAGATCAGACAGATGACGGCAGCCATCACGCCGCAGACCACCAGCACCGTCAGAGACACCTGACGATCCAGCTCACCGATGCCGGTGACGTAGCGCATGACGCCCACCACCTGCCCGTTGTACTTCAGCAGGCTGGAGGCGGCGATGATCCGCTCGCCGGTGGCCTTGTCCCGGCCTACAAAATCCTGCACCGTACCGCTCTCCACGGCCCGGGCGATCTCCGGCGTGCCGGGATAGGTACCCGCCGTCAGACCGCGGGTGGTGACCTCCACCCGTCCGGCACTGTTGAGGAATTGCAGCTCGATGCGGTCGCTGTCGTCAAAGGTGGCGGCGTACAGCGTGGCACTGCGGTAATACTCCTTGTAGTCGGTCATGACATAGGTGTTGAAGTAGTCCGCGCCGGAGGACGCCTTGGCCCGCAGGGTGGAGCGGGCGCTATTGTAGTAGTTGCCGGCGAAGCCCACGGAGATGAGGACGCCCACCAGCAGCAGTATGGCGGCCACAGGGACGATACTCCCCGCCAGCCAGCGGCGGCGCAGACCCTTTACCTTGGGCAGCTTGGCGGGCATATTCCTCAACTCCTTTCTTGTGTGTCATGGTGCGGCGCGAACAGCGCGAGATTTTTCGCTGAGAAGACGCGCGGCACTGCGTGGAACGCGGCAAGTATTTTGCACGCAGACGCAGCGCACCTCTGACAGCGTGAGATTTTTTGCTGAGACGAGGCGCGAAGCTGCCGCTGTACTTTGTGTACAGCAAGGCTTCGCAACGACGTATCAGCGAAAAAGATCCGCGGTCAGAAGCCCCACTTGTAGCCATATCCCCAGACCGTGGTGATATAGGTGGGATTCGTGGCGTTGTCCTCGATCTTGAGCCGCAGGCGGCGGATATTGACGTCGACGATCTTGAGCTCGCCGAAGTAGTCGTGACCCCAGACGAGGTCAAGGATCTCCTCGCGGGAGAGGGCCTTGCCGGGGTTCTCCATGAACATTTTCATGATGGAGTACTCCACCTGCGTGAGCTTGATGCGCTGGCCGTTCTTCTCCAGGGTGCGGTTGCGGGTGTTGAGGAGGAAAGGCGGCTGCTCGATCTCACCGGCGTCCACGGCGGCGCCGCCGGAGCGGCGCATGAGGGCGTCTACGCGGGCGGTGAGCTCCGCAGGAGAAAAGGGCTTGGTGACATAGTCGTCGGCGCCGGTCATGAGGCCGGTGACCTTGTCCATCTCCTGAGAGCGGGCGGTGAGCATGATGATACCGATGGTGGCGTTGGTGGCGCGGATGCGGCGGCAGACCTCGAAGCCGTCGATACCGGGGAGCATGATGTCCAGCAGCGCGACGCGGACATCCGTATGCTCCTTCAGCTTCTCCAGCGCCTCCTCACCTGTCTCCGCCTCCACCACCTCATAACCGGCGCGGCGGAGATTGATGACGATAAAGCTGCGGATGCTGGATTCGTCCTCCAAGACCAAGACTTTTTTCATAGCCTGCTCCTTTCGTTCGATCAGGAATTGTTCCACGCGGGGAGGATGAGACGGAAGCTCCGGCGCAGCAGATCCTCGTCCATCCCGTAGTAGGTGGCGATCTCGTAGACCTCGCCGGCGTAGACCGTGGCGGTCTGGCGGCGGAGGACGATACGGCTGCCGATGCGGCTTCGGCTGTCCCGGTTTTCCCCGGTGATGGTGTAAACGGTCAAAACGGCGTCGCCGTTGATGTGCAGGGTCATCTGGTTCTCGTTGATCATGCCGCCGGTAACGGCTGTCACATCCCACGTCCACCAACTGGTGGGGATGGTGAGATACCAGCCGCCGGACTGACTGTGGTAGGTCTTGGCGGTCTGTTCAAAGCGGCCATCCGTCTTCCAGCGCATCCACGAGACGAGACCGTCCGTCTGCTCGGTGGGCGTATCTCCCAGCGGGCAGGGCAGCTCGATGATGCCGTCGCCGTCGATATCCTGCGGCGACAGCTGGCGATAGGGATAGACGGCAGTGGAAACGCCGCTGTTCCGGTCCATGGCCACGTTGACAAGACCGGTCTCCTGCCGGTAGATGAGGATATCCGTGACCGCCATATTGGTGGTGTCCACGCCGGTGATAAAGACGGCAGGGGTATCCTTGGCCACCATGCCGGTGACCACACTGCCCCGGTTCAGCGCCGTCATGGTGCTGGACAGACGGCAGCGGTAGGACACGCCCATCTGCTCGCCCTGCCAGCCGTAGAACTCCGCCACAGGCCCCATCTCGCCGTCGGTGCGCAGTACCAGCAGGCTGGGGACGCCGTCGCCGTTCAGATCCTGAATGGTGAAGCGGCTGTAACCGCAGGACATAAGCGCTACCGGCTCCGGCTCGATGGTGTAGGCCGCCAGCGTCTGGACATCGGCGCTGATGCGCCAGCCCACGATCAGCTCCCGGCGGCCATCGCCGTTCAGATCCTGATAGTATACGCTGTCCACGGCGGTGCCGCTGCTCTCGATGGTACAGAACAGGCGGTAGCCCTCGTCCTCGTCCAGTCGGAACACCATGATCTTCAGCGGCTTTTCATCGGCGCTGCGGCGCATGAACACCATGGCCTCCTGCCGGCCGTCATCCTCCAGATCCAGCATCTGCACGGACTGGATGTTCCGTCCGCCGGAGGGCGACGCGTATTCGTAGCCCTGGGCGATCAGGCTGTCCAGCTGCTGGGACAGGCCGGTATATTCCGGCGCCATGCGGGGCAGGGTGAACAGCTGCTCCACCGAGGCGTCAAAGAAGTTGCAGCCGGTCAGCAGGGCGGCAGCCGCCCACGCCATCAGCAGCAGGATGCACTTTTTCAGGGTACGCTTCACGGCGGCTCCCTCCTTTTCCGGCAGTACGGCCAATATACAGTATATTGTATCACACTCTGCGCCGATTTGGTAGTGCTTTTTTGCGGCTTTTGCACCGCAGGCAAAAGGGACGGGCCGCTCCTGCGACCCGTCCCTTGCAGTCCTTTACATTCAGCGGATGCGGATGATGGCCTTTACCGTTCCGCCGCCCACCGAGCCGACAACGGTGGCATACCGTCCGCTGGTGGTGCCGGTGACGGTGAGCTTGTCGCCGTCCAGCGTGCATACGCCGCTGCTGTCGCCGTCAATGCTCCATGTGACGGCGGCGGTGGTGCCCTTGACGCCCAGCTTCCAGACCTCGCCCTTCTTGGTGCTCATCTCAAACACGCCCGTCTCGGAGGTGGCGGCCAGTTCACCGACATAGCCGCCCTCGGAGGTGGCTGTGATGACCAGCTTGCTCACATCCACCTTCTGGGTATCTGTGGGCTTGTTGGTGTCTGTGGGCTTCGTCGTATCCGTAGGCTTATTGGTATCCGTAGGTTTCGTGGTATCCGTAGGCTCCGTGCCGTCCTCGGCGGCCTTTACCGTCAGGCTGCACGCGGCCTCCGCATCGCCCACCTTGGCGGTGATGACCGCATTGCCGGCGGCGACAGCCGTGACCTCGCCGCTGTCGCTGACGGTGGCCACGGTGGGATCGCTGCTGCTCCACGCGCAGGTCTCCTCCGTCTCCTCGTTGACCTTCAGCGTCTCCCTATCCCCTACGGTCAGCGCCAGCACGGCGCGGTTCAGGGTGATGACGTTCTCCGGCCCTGCCGGGTCGGGGGTATCGGGATCCGGCGTGGGGGTCACGTCCTCCACCGGCGGCTTCTCCCCGCCGATGGCGTCCTTGATCTGGTCTCCAAACACCAGCCACACCACCAGCAGCACCAGCAGGGCCAGCACCAACACCATCACGGGGCCGAGGATGCTGGGCGCCCGGCGGCGGGACGTATCCTCCCGGCGGCTGCGGCGCTTCTTCACGCGGCCATTGTAATAGGCGTCGTCCTCCTCGCAGAAGGGACAGGTCTTATAGCTATCGGAGAACATCTCTCCGCATCGTCTGCACTTGATCAAGCTCATGTGAAAAACCTCCGGGGAAAAATCTATTTTACATAATATCCGCTTTCCCGTCCCGCGTCAACCGCCTAACGGCGAAATTCATTCTTTTTTTACAAGCAAACGCCGCACCGCTTGCTTTTCTCCCTCATATTTCCTATAATAATGGGCAAAGCATTTGGGAGGACGCGGGCTATGAACACCATTTTTATCGGCATCGCCGGTGGCACCGGCCGCGGCAAGACCACTCTCACCGAGCATCTGGCCGCCCGGTTCGGCAACGACATCAGCGTGGTACACCACGACAACTACTACAAGCGGCAGGATCGCCCCTTTGCGGAGCGGTGCCAGCAGAACTACGACCACCCCGACGCCTTCGACACCGATCTGATGATCGCCGATCTGAAGGCACTGAAACGCGGCGAGACCATCCACTGCCCCGTGTACGACTACTCCATCCACAACCGCACCGACGAGACGGTGGAGGTACGCCCCACCAAAGTGGTGATCGTGGAGGGTATCCTCATTTTCCAGAACAAGGCGCTGCGGGATCTGCTGGACATCAAGATCTTCGTGGAAACCGACGCCGATGTGCGCATCCTGCGCCGCGCCCTGCGGGACGTGGAGGAGCGGGGCCGCTCGCTGGAGTCGGTGGTGAATCAGTATCTCACCACCGTGAAGCCCATGCACGAGCAGTTCGTGGAGCCTACCCGAAAGTTCGCGGATATCATCGTGCTGGAGGGCGGCCACAATCTGGTGGCGCTGGACATGATCATGCAGCGCATCGCCAGCCACATCCGGGAGAGCTGACATGAAGCGCACGCTTTCCCGCGCCGCCGCCGCACTGTGCATCGCGCTGGCACTGTTTTTCCTGCTGCCGCTGTGCGCCGGGATCCTCCATTTCGGTATGCTCTGGCCGGCGGCGGTGCTGATGGGAGCGGCGGCTGTTTTGCTGTGGCCGGACTTTTTCCGGCGTCTGCTGCGCCCCAAATGGCTGCGGCGGGTCATCGCCTGCGCGGCGGCGGTCTGCCTTACGGCGGTGCTGGTGACGCTGGGCAAAATGGCGCAGAGCGCCGCGCACCGGCCCACGGGCGATACGCCCTGCACCGTGGTGGTGCTGGGCTGTCAGGTGTACCCGGACGGACACCCCAGTTTGATGCTGCAAAACCGCATTCACGCCGCCTACGACTACCTAACCGCCCACCCGGAGGCGGTCTGTATCGCCTCCGGCGGGCAGAATGACCGGGAGACGATCTCCGAGGCCGCCTGCATCCGAAACACGCTGGTGGGGATGGGCATCGCCCCGGCGCGCATCTATACGGAGGCGCGTTCCACCTCCACCGAGGAGAACCTGGCCTTCTCCGCCCGCATCATCGAGGAGGAGAGCCTTCCCGCACAGGTGGCCATCGCCTCGGACAACTTCCACCAGCTTCGCGCCGCCATCTGGGCGGAGCGGGCGGGGCTGACGCCCTATGCCGCGGGCTGCGCCAGCCCGTGGTTCCTCGCCCCCGGCTACTGGGCGCGGGAGGCCGCCGCCCTGCTGTACATGGTCTGCACCGGGCAATGACCCCTCCCTGCGGAAAATCCAGATACCGCCGGAATTGCCAGTTTTTCATCCGGTGGAAAATGCTCTTGCATTTTTAGATTTTCATGATAAAATAAGCTTACAAATCTTTATGGAGGTGCTACTATGGCTTATCAGATCGGTTCCGCTTGCGTCAGCTGCGGCGCTTGTGCAGATGCTTGCCCCGTGGGTGCTATTTCCCAGGGTGATGATCGTTACGTGATCGACGCCGGTGCCTGCCTGGACTGCGGTTCTTGCAGCGATACCTGCCCCAACGGCGCTATCAGCCCCGCTGAGTAATCTTACATACGCGCGGCAAAGTGACCGGCCTTCTGGCCGGTCACTTTTTCTGTTGCGACGGCGGGCTTTTTATATTACAATAGCCCCAGTATCTATGCAGGAGGGCGGCATATGGAGCGATGGGATACCCTATGGGACGGCGGCTGGACGTTCTGCTTTGACGACAGCGCCTTCATGCCCTCCACCGACTCCTTCCTGCTGGGCAGCTTTCCCCCGCTGCGGCGGGGCTGGCGGGTCTGCGATCTGGGGGCCGGTACCGGGCTGCTGGGTCTTTTGCTGCTGGCGCGGGAGCCCACACTCACCGTCACCGGGCTGGAGCTGTCCCCGGACGCCTGTGGGCTGGCGGCGCGGACGGCGGCAGCCAACGGCCTGACCGACCGGTTGGTGACGCTGCCCTGCGACCTGCGGGAGCGCTCTCAGCTTCCGGCGGCGGGCAGCTTCGATCTGGCGGTGTCCAACCCGCCCTACTTCCCCGCCGGCGGCGGCAGGACGGCGGCAGGCAGCCGGGGCACGGCACGCTCGGAGCTGACCTGCACCATGGAGCAGCTCTGCGCCGCCGCGTCCTACCTGCTGCGCAGCGGCGGCCATTTCTGCCTCGTCTACCGCCCGGAGCGGCTGGCGGAGCTGATGGAGACACTGCGCCGGTACAGGCTGGAGCCGAAAGCGCTGCGGTTCGTCCAAAAAAACGGCACATCCGCGCCGTCGCTGGTGCTGCTGGGCTGCCGGAAGGATGGCCGCACCGGTCTGACGGTGCAGCCGCCGCTGCTGCTGCAAAACGCCGACGGCACGGAGACAGAGGAGCTGCGGCGCATCTATTTCAGAGATAAGGGGTAATACAATGGCTGGTATGCTGTATCTGGTCGCCACGCCCATCGGCAATCTGGGGGACTTCTCCCCCCGCGCCGTGGAGACGCTGGCGGAGGCGGACTTTATCGCCGCCGAGGACACCCGCGTGTCCGTCAAGCTGCTGAATCACTTCGACATCAAAAAGCCGCTGGTCAGCTATCACGAGCACAACCGGGCGGCGGCAGGACAGGCCATCCTGACCCGTCTGCTGGCAGGCGAGACCTGCGCGCTGGTAACGGACGCCGGTACGCCCGCCATCAGCGATCCCGGACAGGAGCTGGTGACGCTGTGTGCCGAAAACGGCGTGACGGTACAGGCCATTCCCGGCTGCTGCGCCGCCATCGCCGCGCTGGCCGTATCGGGTCTGGACACCCGGCGGTTCACCTTCGAGGGCTTCCTGCCCGCCGGCAAGAGCGAGCGCCGCGCCGCGCTGGAGGAGCTGACCGGCGAGACGCGGACCATGGTGTTCCACGAGGCCCCCCACCGTCTGCGTACCACGCTGACGGACATGGCGGAGGCGCTGGGCGACCGTCCCGTCGCCCTGTGCCGGGAGCTGACCAAGCTTCACGAGGACACCGTCCGCACCACACTGGCGCAGGCCGCCGCCTACTACGCCGCCAACGAGCCCCGGGGGGAATATGTGCTGGTGGTGGCAGGCCGGGAGCGGCAGTCCCAGACCCAGCTGACGCTGGAGGAGGGTGTGGAGCGGGTGCTGCGGCTGCGGGCGGACGGCGTGCGGATGAAGGACGCCGTCCGGCAGGTGGCCGACGACACCGGCCTGAGCCGCAACGAGCTGTACGACGCGGCGCTGCGGCGCTGACCGCATCGCACCGCGTACAACAAGGAAACAGCAAAAGGGTCTGCACGGCATATGCCGTGCAGACCCTTTTGTCCGCTTTTGGTGTGGATCTCCGCAAAAACATCCCGGCAAAATGACACCGGTAACGTTTCCGGTATCAGATATCCGCCCGAAGTTCCCTCAAGCACTTCGCACAGATATTCTTCCCGTGGAACACCGTCACGTCCTTGCCGCTGTCGCAGAAAATGCAGCTGGGCCGATACTTTTTCAAGATAACGGCAGACCCCTCAACGTAAATCTCCAGCGCATCCTTCTCCACGATATCCAGCGTTCGGCGCAGCTCAATGGGCAGCACGATACGGCCCAGCTCGTCCACACGTCTGACGATCCCTGTCGCTTTCACTCTGGTACCCCCCCTATGTAGTTTTTACAAACACACCTCTACATTGCGTATCCAGTATGGCATATTTTGCCAACCCTGTCAACTACCGTTCGTCAAAAAACGTTGTGATTCCGCAAATAATGTACAGCACCGCCGCATATGCTCTCCCAAAACGGAGGTGAGCGCATGGCGATGAGCATTACATGGACACTGATGGTCGTGGTGTCTCTGGTGTGCGGCGCCGCCTGCGGTACGCTGGGCGACGTGACGGCGGCCGCCATGGAGGGCGCCTCCGCCGCCGTGGAGCTGACGCTGTCCATGGCGGGCGCGCTGTGTCTGTGGTCGGGGGTCATGACGGTCATGGAGCGGGGCGGCGTGACGGAGGGACTGGCCCGCCTGTTTCGCCCGCTGCTGCGGCGCATCCTGCCCCGCGCCAGCCGGGACACCGACACGCTGGCAGCGGTGTCCGCCAATGTATCCGCCAATCTGCTGGGGCTGGGCAACGCCGCCACGCCGCTGGGTATCCGGGCGGCACAACGGATGGCGGCGGGCTGCGGCGGCGCCGCCAGCGACGAGCTATGTCGTCTGGTGGTGCTGAACACCGCCTCTATCCAGCTTCTGCCCACCACCGTAGCCGCCATCCGCAGCGCCCACGGGTGTACCGCGCCGCTGGATATCCTCCCGGCGGTGTGGCTGTCATCGGTGCTGTCGGTGGCGGCGGGGCTGCTGGCCGCCCGGCTTTTGCAGCAACTCTGGAGGGCGTAGCGTGGATATTGCCTCCCTTCTCATCCCCCTCCTGCTGGCAGGCACGGCGCTGTGGGCGCTGCGAAAGCGCATAGATGTGTACGACGCCCTCACCGCCGGCGCCTCCGAGGGGCTGCTGGTGCTGGCGCGGATCGCCCCGTCCCTCATCGCCCTGTTGACGGCGGTGTATATGCTCCGCGCCTCCGGCGCGCTGACGCTTCTGACGCGGCTGCTGACGCCTGTACTGGAACGGCTGGGCATCCCGCCGGAGACGGCGGCGCTGCTGCTGGTGCGGCCGGTGTCCGGCTCCGGGGCGCTGGCGGTGGGCAGCGAGCTGATGGCCGCCCACGGTCCCGACAGCTACATCGGGCGGTGCGCGGCGGTGATGCTGGGCTGCACGGAGACCACCTTCTACACCATCGCCGTGTACTTCGGCGCGGCGGGCATCCGCCGCACCCGCTACACCGTTCCGGCGGCGCTGGCCGCCGATCTGGCGGGGTTTATGGCGGCAGCGTGGAGCGTGCGGCTGTTCTTCGGCGCATGAAAAAAGCGCACCCGTAGGTGCGCTTTTTGCGTATGGTCACATTTTCTCCGGCGCGGAGCAGCCGATGAGGGTCATGCCGTTTTTCAGCACGGCCCGGGCAGTGTCCGCCAGCTTCAGACGGGCCAGCAGCACGTCCTTCTCCTCGCCCTTGATGCGGCAGGCGTTGTAGAACTTGTGGAACGCGGCGGCCAACTCCGACAGGTAGCGGTTGATGAAGCTGGGGTCGTAGTCCCGGGCAGCCAGACGCACCACCACCGGGTACTGGGCCAGCTGCTTGATGAGAGCCTTCTCCTCGTCGGCGGTGAGCAGCGTTAGATCGGCCTGCGCCGCGGCGGGTACGTCGTAGCCCTCTGCCGCCAGCGCCTTGAGCAGCGTGCAGATGCGGGCGTAGGCGTACTGCACATAGTACACCGGGTTCTCGCTGTCCTCCCGGACGGCCAGACCCAAATCGAACTCCATCTGGGTGTCGGGCTTGGCGTTGAAGAACCAGCGGCAGGCGTCCACGGGGATCTCGTCCAGCAGGTCGGTGAGGCTGATGGCCTTGCCGGTACGCTTGGACATACGCACCACCTCGCCGTCCCGCACCAGCTTCACCAGCTGCATCAGCACGATATCCAGCCGATGCTCGCCGTCCAGACCCAGCGCGTCCATAGCGCCCTTCAGGCGGGCCACATGGCCGTGGTGGTCGGCGCCCCAGATGTTCACCACCTTGTCAAAGCCGCGGACGGCGAACTTGTTCCGGTGGTAGGCGATATCGGCGGCAAAGTAGGTGTAGAATCCGTTGGCGCGGCGGAGCACGTCGTCCTTCAGCGCCAGCTTCTCGATGTCCTCGTCGGACTTACCGGCGGCACGGAGCTTCTCCGCCAGAATGTCGGAGGTCTTCAGCCACAGAGCGCCGTCCTTCTCATACGTCCAGTCCCGGTCGGTGAGCAGCTGCACGGAGTCCGCCACATAGCCGCTCTCGTGGAGGGTGGACTCAAAGAACCACTGGTCGTACTGGATGCCGTAGCGGGCCAGATCGGTCTTCATCTTGGGGATGTTGCGGCTCAGGCCGAACTGGGCCAGCGCGTCGTGGCGCACCTGCTCCTCGCAGTTCAGGTACTTGTCGCCCTCCTGCTCGTAGAAGGCCTGCGCCAGCTCGCGGATATCGTCGCCGTGGTAGCCGTCCTCCGGGAACTCCACCGCGTCCTCGCCCTTGATGATCTGGAGGTAGCGCGCCTCCAGACTCTTGGCGAATTTCTCGATCTGGTTGCCGGCGTCGTTGACGTAGAACTCACGGGTCACGTCGGCGCCGGACTTTTGCAGCACGCTGGCCAGCGTATCGCCCAGCACACCGCCGCGGGCGTTGCCCATGTGCATGGGGCCGGTGGGGTTGGCGGACACGAACTCCACCATGTACTTCTTCCCCGCCAGCATATCGTTCTCGCCGTAGCGCGCACCGGCGGCCTCGATGCCGGAGACGGTGTCTGCGTACCACTTGCCGCCCAGCCGGAAGTTCAGGAAACCGGAGCCTGCCAGCTCCACGGAGGTGAAGTAGCTGCCCTCCAGCGCCATGTTGTCGATGAGGGTCTGCGCCACCTGCCGGGGGTTCATCTTCATGGCCTTGGCCGCCGCCAGACAGAAGGTGGTGGTATAGTCGCCGTTGGCGGTGTCCTTGGGGATCTCCACCGCCGGGGTCACGGTAATGCCGGCGGGTAAAACACCGGCGGCAGCGGCCTTTTCATAGGCCGCCACAGTCAGCTGCAGCACCTGATCTTTGGCGCTCTGGATCATATTCATCGTCAGTTCTCCTCTTTCGTTAAAGTCAGCTCCACCTGCAGCGCCGACAGGGGCTGCACACCGAGGAGCAATGTATACGCCAATGTGATAAAGCCCTGTCCTCGGCGGGACAGCTGCCACGCCACCTCCTTGGTGGCGACGTTCAGCATCAGGGCGCCGCCGTCGCCGCCGTCAATACGGGTGGCGGTGGGCGTCTTGGGGTCCAGCAGCAGGCCGTAGCCGCCGCTGTCCGCCTCGTTGATGACCACCGCACGGCGGGTAGCCGTCTCCAGCCGGATCTCGGAGACGATGGCGCTGCCGTCGACCTCGTTGGCCGCCTCGTACCGCAGATGCCATCCCTCCGCTGTTTTTGTCAATACGCCCTGTCCCCGGAAGGACAGCACATCCTCCTGCCCGCCGAAGCGGCTGCGGCTCTTCACCGCCACCTGTACACGTTCCGCCATGGCCCACTTCAATACTGCTCGATGTCCACGGCCCGCACCGCGCCGCTCAGCGGCTGGCCCAGAAACGTGGCAGCCAGCAGGCCGAAATCCTCCGGCCGGTCGCTGGCATACAGCGTCGTCTCTCCGCAGGGCCGGTCTGCCAGCAGCTCGCGGTCTGTCAGCTCCCTCTTCAGGGCGCGGGCCACCTCGGCTCCGGCGTCCACCAGCGTCACCTCCGGGCCCATGATGCGCCCGATGATCTCCGCCAGCAGCGGATAGTGGGTGCAGCCCATGATGAGGGTGTCGATGCCCGTGTCCCGCAGCGGCTCCAGATACTCCCGCGCCACCGTTTCAATGACCGTGTCGCCCACGCGGAACCGCCCGTTCTCCACCAGCGGCACAAACAGCGGGCAAGCCTTGCTGACCACCGTGATGTCGCCGTCCAGTCCGGCGATGGTGCGCTCATACGCACCGGAGCGCACAGACGCGGCGGTGGCGATCAGCCCCACCCGCTTGTTCCGGGTAACGGACACGGCGCGGCGGCAGGACGGCTCCACCACGCCCAGCATGGGCAGGTCGGCGTTCTCCGCCTGTAAGCGGGGCAGCGCCGTGGTGGATACGGTGCCGCAGGCCACCACCAGCGCCTTGATATCGAATGTCCGCAGGAAGCGGACATCCTGCCGGGCGTAGCGCAGCAGGATCTCGGCGGATCGGCTGCCGTAGGGTACACGGGACGTGTCCCCGAAGTATATAATGTTTTCAGAGGGGAGGATGCTGCGGATCTCCCGCACGGCGGTGAGGCCGCCGCTGCCGGAGTCGAACACCCCGATGGGACGCAGGTCCATGGAAACGCTCCTTATCGCAGTGAACTTTGTTATTTTGCTTATTTGCAGTTAACTTATATATTGTACTATGAAGAAGCGCCCGACACAAGCTAAATTTTGGCGGCCCTTCCCACTTTTTCTATGGCATTCCGCGATACACCGTGTTATAATCAGGAAAACAAAGCGCTGACCGCGAAATGGAGGTGGTCTGATGGAGCTGAAAATGACGGAAAAGCAGTTCCGGCGTCTGCTGGATCTGGTGTATATCGGCAACTGGGTGCTGAACTCCACCCGCGGCGACGACCGCATCAGGGAGTACGATCAGGTGGAGAGTCTGGTGTTTGCCCACTGTCTCGACCACGGCATGGCGCCGCTGACGGAGCTGTATCAGGGCGAGCTGATCCCCTCCCGCGCCTTCGCCGACGGCGGGATCCACGAGGCCATCATGGCCTATGAGGACACCACGTTCTTTGAGATACTGGCGCAGGAGCTGGCGCTGCGGGATATGGATGATCCCCCCATCACGCCGGAGAACTACGACGAGGTGATGGCCCGGATGGAGACGTATCTAGGGGAATTCGAGCAGCACGGCACCGACAACATCACCGTGGATATGGACGACTGAGCAGTATGAAGCGCTCCGGCAAGGCCGGAGCGCTTCTTTTTTGCTTATTCCTCGTTCTCCGCCAGATACCGCGCCACATAGACGCCGCTGGCCGATGCGTGGGACAGGGAGTGGGTCACACCGCTGCCGTCACCGATGACGAACAGGCCCTTGTGGGGCGTCTCCAGATTCTCGTCCAGTGCCACCTCCATGTTGTAGAACTTTACCTCCACGCCGTAGAGCAGCGTGTCGTCGCTGGCGGTGCCGGGGGCGATCTTGTCCAGCGCGTAGATCATCTCGATGATGCCGTCCAGAATGCGCTTGGGCATCACCAGACTCAGGTCGCCGGGGGTGGCCGCCAGCGTGGGGGTCATGAAGCCCTTTTCAATGCGCTTGGGGGTGGTACGCTGTCCGCGGATCAGGTCGCCGAACCGCTGCACCATCACGCCGCCGCCCAGCATATTGCTGAGCCGTGCGATGCTCTCGCCGTAGCCGTTGCTGTCCCGGAACGGCTCGGTGAAGTGCTTGGACACCAGCAGGGCAAAGTTGGTGTTCTCCGTATGCATGGCCGGGTCCTCGTAGCTGTGGCCGTTGACGGTGACGATGCCGTTGGTGTTCTCGTTGACCACCGCGCCACGGGGGTTCATGCAGAACGTCCGCACCTTGTCCTGATACTTCTCGGTCTTATAGACGATTTTGCTCTCGTACAGCTCGTCGGTAATGGGGGCGAACACCTCGGCGGGCAGCTCCACCCGGACGCCGATATCCACCCGGTTGGACTTGGTGGGGATATCCAGCGCCGCGCATACGGACTCCATCCACTTGCTGCCGCTGCGTCCCACGGAGATGATGCACTTGCGGCCGCTGAACGTACCCTTGTCCGTCTCCGCCTCGTAGGTGCCGTCCTCCGCGATGGTCAGCGCCTTCACCGGCGTCAGGAAGTGGAAGTCGATATGCTCCTTCAGCTGGGCGTACAGGTTTTCCAGCACCTTATAGTTGATATCCGTACCCAGATGCCGCACGGAGGCGTCCAGCAGGTGGAGATTGTTTTGCAGGCACAGGCGCTTGAAGCCGCTGTCCGCCGTGGAGTACAGCTTGGTGCCGGCGCCGCCGCAGGCCACATTGATGTCGTCCACATAGTGCATCAGCTCCATGGCCTTCTGCTTGCCGATGTACTCGTACAGCGTGCCGCCGAACTCGTTGGTCAGGTTGTACTTACCGTCTGAGAAGGCACCGGCGCCGCCGAAGCCGTTCATAATGGCGCAGGTCTTGCAGTGGATGCAGGACTTGATCTTGTCGCCGTCAATGGGACAGTGCCGCTTCTCCAGTGGGTTGCCCGCCTCCAGCACGGCCACCTTCCACTCCGGCTTCCGCTGCATCAGCTCATAAGCGGAGAAGATACCGCCGGGGCCTGCGCCGATGATCAATACATCATATTTCATCAGAAGATTACCTCCTTCACATTTTCAACCAGCATACAGTATACCCGAAGTATCGGCAGGGCGCAATTTCTTTTTTCTTATTCCTCACATTTGTATTTCAAATCACGCACGAATCTGCTACAATGGGGAAAACAAACAGGGGGGTACGCTTATGAGCCGTGCAGACCAGATCTTCAAGGAAAATTGCCGTGACATCCTGCAAAACGGGGTGTGGGACACCGACCAGCAGGTGCGTCCCCACTGGGACGACGGCACGCCCGCCCACACCGTAAAAAAGTTCGGCATCGTCAACCGCTACGATCTACGGGAGGAGTTTCCCATCCTCACCGTGCGCCGCACCTATTTCAAGACCTGCATCGACGAGCTGCTGTGGATCTGGCAGCAGAAGTCCAACAACATCCACGATCTGAGGGGCCACATCTGGGACAGCTGGGCGGATGAGAACGGCTCCATCGGCAAGGCCTACGGCTACCAGCTGGCGGTGAAGCACCAGTACCCCGAGGGGGAGATGGATCAGGTGGATCGGGTGCTGTACGATCTGAAGCATAACCCCGCCAGCCGCCGTATCCTCACCAATATCTACAACTTTCAGGATCTCCACGAGATGGCGCTGTATCCCTGCGCCTACTCCATGACCTTCAATGTCTCCGGCAACACCCTCAATGCCATCCTCAACCAGCGCAGTCAGGATATGCTGGCCGCCAACAACTGGAACGTGGTGCAGTACAGCGTGCTGGTGCATATGATGGCGCAGGTGTCCGGTCTGGAGGCCGGCGAGCTGGTTCACGTCATCGCCGACGCCCACATCTACGACCGCCATGTCCCCATCATCGAAAAGCTGCTGGAGCAGGACGAGCGTCCCGCCCCCCGCTTCGTGATGGACAAGTCTATCTCCGATTTCTACCGGTTCACACGGGACAGCTTCTCGCTGGAGGGCTACGACCCCCAGCCCTTTGAGGACAAGATCCCCGTGGCCATCTAAGGAGGAACGCCCATGTATGCCATTGCAGCCGTTGACCAACACTGGGGCATCGGCCGGGATAACGCCCTGCTGTTTCACATCTCCGCCGATATGAAGCGCTTCCGCGCCCTGACGGAGGACAAGACCGTCCTCATGGGCCGCAAGACCCTGCAATCCCTGCCCGGCGGCAGGGGACTGCCCCACCGCCGCAACATCGTCCTCACCGGTGACCGGGACTTTACCGCGGAAAATGCGGAGATCGTCCACTTCCCCGTAGAGGCGGTGTTTCAGGCCGGGGAGGACGCATGGATCATCGGCGGTGAGAGCGTCTACCGCCGGTTTCTGCCCCTGTGCGACCGGGTGTATATCACCAAGATCCTTGCCGACGGTCACGCCGACGCCTTTTTCCCCGATCTGGACGCCGACCCCCAGTGGCAGGTGGACAGCGAGAGTGAGATCATGGAGGAGGACGGCCTGACGTACCAATTCGTGGAGTATGTCCCCGCGCCGGAGGAGGCGCTGCTGCCCTCCCCGGCAGAGGAGACGCAGGAGCCGCCTCTGTTTGCGCCGCCTGCCGACTTCTCCGCCTTCAGCGGTTTCTGACGCCATGGCCGATCTCAACACCGACATTCGGTATATCAAGGGCGTCGGCGAAACGCGGGCCAAGGCGCTGCACAAGCTGGGCATCGCCACGCTGGGCGATCTGCTGTCCTACTTCCCCCGCCGGTGGGAGGATCGGACGCTGGAGCGCCCCATCCGGGAGCTGCCCGTGGGCGAATACGCCTGCGTCCGGGCCATGCTGGCCGGCGACCCCACCGCCAGCCGTATCGCCGGCGGCCGCACGCTGGTAAAGGTGCGGGCTGTGGACGGCAGCGGCGTGCTGGACGTCGCCTTTTTCAATCAGGAGTACCGGAAAACCAGCCTCCACAAGGGGGAGACATATATCTTCTACGGCAAGGTGGAGGGCGATTTGCTGCGCCGCCGCATGACCAACCCCCTGCTGGAGCCGGAGGGCCGCCAGCTGCTGACCGGGCGCATCATGCCCATCTATCCCCTGACCGCCGGTATCACACAGTCTCGGCTGGCGGAGGCCATGCGGCAGGGTCTGGATGCCTGCCGCGACCTGCTGCCCGACGCGCTGCCCGATGCGGTGCGGCAGGCGCATCACCTGTGCTACGCAGGCTACGCCTATGAGAACATCCACTTCCCCACTTCGCCGGAGGCGCTGGACATTGCCCGCCGCCGTCTGGTGTTCGAGGAGCTTTTTGTACTGGCCTGCGGTCTGCGGCTGCTGCGCGCCCGCCGGGAGACGGGACACGGCCCCGCCTGTGACAACGTGGCCTTGACGCCCTTCTACGACGCCCTGCCCTTCGCGCTGACAAATGCCCAGCGCCGCGCCGTGGAGCAGGCCGTGTCCGACATGACCTCCGGCCGCCCCATGAACCGGCTGTGTCAGGGCGATGTGGGCAGCGGCAAGACCATGGTGGCCGCCGCCTGCGTCTGGTTCGCCGCCCAGAGCGGCTGGCAGTCGGCGCTGATGGCGCCCACGGAGATCCTGGCCCGCCAGCACTATGAAAATCTATCGCCGCTGTTCGCCCGCTTCGGGCTGCACTGCGCCCTGCTCACCGGCTCCACCCGCGCCAAGGAGCGCCGGGAGATTCTGGCCGGTCTGTCCGACGGCAGCATCGACCTGTGCATCGGCACCCACGCCCTGCTGACCGAGGATGTGCAGTACGCCCGGCTGGGGCTGGTCATCACCGACGAGCAGCACCGCTTCGGCGTAGATCAGCGGGCGGCGCTGTCCAAAAAGGCCGCGTCCCCCCATATGCTGGTGCTGTCCGCCACCCCCATCCCCCGGACGCTGGCCCTCATCATCTACGGTGATCTGGATGTATCCGTCATCGATGAGCTGCCCCCCGGACGGCAAAAGGTGGATACCTTCGCCGTAGGGGAGAAATACCGCCAGCGTCTGAATAGCTTTATCCGCAAGCAGGTGTCCGAGGGGCATCAGGTGTTCATCGTCTGCCCGCTGGTGGGGGAGGACGACCATCTTCCCGACGAGCGGAAGGCTGTGACTGCCTACGCCCAGAAATTACAGGACGAGGTGTTCCCCGACCTGCGCGTTGCCGTGCTCCACGGGCGCATGAAGGCCAAGGAGAAGGAATCCGTCATGGCCGCCTTCGCCGCCGGAGACAGCGATATTCTGGTATCCACCACTGTGGTGGAGGTGGGCGTGGACGTACCCAACGCCAACCTGATGGTGGTAGAGAATGCCGAGCGCTTCGGCCTCAGCCAGCTCCACCAACTCCGCGGCCGCGTAGGCCGGGGCAGCGCCAAGAGCTGGTGCGTCCTGCTGTCCGACAGTGACAATGAGGATACCCGCCGCCGTCTGAAGGTGCTGACGCAGACCAACGACGGCTTCAAGATCTCCGAAGAGGATCTGCGCCTCCGGGGGCCCGGCGACTTCTTCGGCCAGCGGCAGCACGGTCTGCCCACGCTGAAGGCCGCCGATCTCAGCTGCGATATGCGGCTGCTGGAGGAGGCGCAGTCCGCCGCCAACGATCTGTTGGACGGCGACCCCGCCCTGTCCGACCCCGCCCATGCCCTGCTGCGCCGGCGCATCGACCGCCTGTTCGCGGTAAACGAGGGCGGCTTGAACTGAACAAAAAAATGGACGGAGCACCGCAGGCGTTCCGTCCATTTAAATGCCGGGCGAAAGGGGGGAGCCCGACAGGGGGAAGAGCATATTCACAGAAAGCATCGTGTCCGCAAGTCAAACACAATACTATGCTTTTTGCATATTGTACCGCAACAACCCTGTCTTGTCAACGCTTTTCGCGGTTCTCTTTTCCTTTTTCTGGTACCTCCCCCGCCCTGCGCGCCGGCGGCGACGCCCCCCCTTGTCTGCCCAGCCGCGCCGTGTTATACTAAGGAAAATTTGTGAAGGGAGGGGCATCATGACAAAGGACGAGCTGCGCGCCAAAGCCAACGATCTGCCGCTGCTGCCGGGGGTCTATCTGATGATGGACAAGACGGGGCAGGTCATCTATGTGGGCAAGGCCAAAAAACTGAAAAATCGGGTGAGCCAATACTTTCAGGACACCGCCTCCCACAACGACAAGACCCGCCGCATGGTGTCGCAGGTGGATCGGTTCGACACCATTATCGTCCGCTCGGAATTTGAGGCGCTCATTCTGGAGAACTCCCTGATCAAGCGGCATATGCCACGCTACAATATTCTGCTGAAGGACGACAAGGGCTACCCCTTCGTGCGGCTGGATGAATCGTCCGAATACCCCCGCTTTTCGCTGGTGACTCGTCCCGCGCAGGACGGCGCCCGGTACTTCGGCCCCTTCGGCGGGCGCAGTGAGACGCGGCACGCCATCGACGCGGTGTGCGCCGCCCTGCGGCTGCCCACCTGCTCCCGCCGGTTTCCACGGGATATCGGCAAGGAGCGTCCCTGCCTGAACCACCATATCGGTCGGTGCGACGGCTTCTGCCGCCCCGACGGGCCGGACGCCGCCGAGTACCGCCGCCGCATCGAACAGGCGGTGCGGCTGTTTGAGGGGCGGCTGCGGCAGGTAACGGCGGAGCTGACCGCCCGGATGAACGACGCCGCCGAGGCGCTGGACTTTGAGCAGGCCGCCGCCCTGCGGGATCAGGTGCGGGCACTGGCTGTCCTGTCCAAGAACCAGAAGGTCATCGCCGGCATCTGCGCTGACACCGACGTGTGGGGCGTGTACACCGGCCCCGCCCGGGCCGGCTGCGCCGTGCTGCACATCGAGGACGGCGACCTGCTGGGCCGCCGGGTGGAGGTGCTGCCCGCCGCCGAGGACGACGCGGCGCTGCTGAGCGCCGTGGTGACCCAGTACTATCTGGATCGCGAGGTGCTGCCCCGGGAGATCCTGCTCCCCCTGCCCATCGAGGATATGGATACCCTGTCCGCCCTGCTGACAGAGCGCTGCGGCCACGCCGTCACCCTCCGTATACCCCAGCGCGGCCAACGCCGGGAGCTGCTGGACATCGCCGGCCGCAATGCCCGGGAGGAGGTGGAGCGTGTCACCTCCGATGCCGAGCGCACCGCCGGGACACTCCGGCTTTTGCAGGAGCAGGCGGAGCTGCCCGCCCTGCCCCGCCGCATGGAGAGCTACGACATCTCCCACACCGGCGGCGCCGATCAGGTGGCCAGCATGGTGGTGTTCGTGGACGGGCGGCCCCTGAAGCGGGACTACCGCCGGTTCCAGATCAAGACCGGCACCGGTGCCGACGACTACGGCGCCATGGCGGAGGTGCTGGAGCGCCGCTGCCGCCGGTATCTGGATGGCGATGAAAAATTCGCCCCGCTGCCTGACCTGCTGCTCATCGACGGCGGCGTGCAGCACGCCCGCGCCGTGGAGACGGTGCTGGAAAAGCTGGGACTGACCGTTCCGGTGCTGGGCATGGTGAAGGACGACCGACACCGTACCCGTGCGCTGGTCACCGCCGACGGCCGGGAGATTGGCATCCAGACGCCCCCTGCCCTGTTCGCCCTCATCGGCCGGGTGCAGGAGGAGGTACACCGCTTCGCCATCGCCTACCACCACCAGAAGCACACGAAAAGCGCCTATCGCTCCCAACTGGACGGCATCCCCGGCGTGGGCGAGGCGCGAAAAAAGCTGCTTTTGCAGCGATTCGGCACGGTGAAGGCCGTCCGTGCGGCAGACCTGCCCCAGCTGGAGGAGGTACTGCCCAAGCCCGCCGCCCGCGCCGTCTACGATCATTTTCACAAGGAGACCACACCATGAGATATTACGCCACCCTCGGCCCGTCCTGCTGTGATACCGCCGCGCTGTCCGCCCTGCTGCGCCGGGGCGTCACCGGCTTCCGGCTCAATCTGTCCCACACGCCGCTGGCGGCCCGGACGGATTGGATCGCTGCCCTGCACGAGGCAGAACGGAAGACCGGCCTGCGCGCTCAGCTGATGATCGACCTGCGCGGTCCGGAGGTGCGCATCGGCGATATGCCCGTTCCTCTGCCGCTGGCGGAGGGTGCCGCCGTCACGCTGGGCGCGGACATCCCCGTGGATGGCGACGTGCTGAACGCCCTGCGTCCTGGCATGACCGTGCTGCTGGACGACGGTGCCATGGCGCTGACGGTGGTGGACGGCGGCGTGTGCCGCGTCACCCGGGGCGGCACTCTCACCGGCCACAAGAGCCTGACATTGGAGGGTGTTGACCTTCGCCGCCCCGCTCTGTGCGAGGCAGACCTTGCCGATCTGTCGCAGGCGGCAGCGCTGGGCGTGAACGCCGTTATGCAGCCCTTTGTCCGCAGCGCCGACGACCTGCGCGTGGTGCGGCAGACTATGGCGGAGAACGGCCTTGCCGACGCGGAGCTGTTCGCCAAGGTGGAGAACCAACCGGGGCTGGACGCCCTACCGGACTGGCTGGCACTGTGCGACGTGGTGACCATCGCCCGGGGTGATCTGGGCAGCAGTCTGCCGCTGGAGCGGCTGCCCGCCGCCCAGAAGCGCATCGCCGCCCTGTGCCGCAGCCGCGGAAAGCCCTTTCTGGTGGTGACCCAGCTGCTGCACAGCATGATCGACCATCCCTCCCCCACCCGCGCGGAGGTGCTGGACATCTACAACGCCGTGCTGGACGGCGCGGACTGCCTGATGCTCACCGGCGAAACGGCGCAGGGCCGCTACCCGCTGGAATCGGCGGACTGGCTCATCCGCGTGGCACAGGAAGCGGAAAAAGTACGCTGACGTAAAAAAGAACGCACCGGTACACCGGTGCGTTCCTTTTTTGCTCGATAAGTTCCCCGTGCCTTTTCGCGCACGGCTTATTCGCCGATCTGGTTCTCAATCAGATCAGCCAGTGCGTCCACGGCCTCCTTCTCATCCACGCCGTCAGCGATCAGCGTGATGGTGGTGCCCTGTACGATCCCCAGGCTCAGCACGCCCAGCAGACTCTTGGCATTGACGCGGCGCTCCTCTTTCTCGACCCAGATGCCGCTCTTGAACTCGTTGGCCTTCTGGATAAAGTAGGTGGCGGGTCTGGCGTGCAGACCGACTTCATTCTTGACCGTGATTTCCCGTGTATACATGGAACAGCACTCCTTATGCAGCAATTTTACAGATTTGGCCAAAAAGGCAAGCTTACAGTATCCCTATTATACCGAAACACCCGCTGTAATGCAATGGGCATTGATACGAAATTTGTACTAAGCCCTATGATTTTCCCTGAACAATTCGTCGAATCCGACAAAATGCGGCGGTCATTTCAGCTCCACCACCGTCACGCCTGCCTCTCCCTCGCCGTAGCGGCCCAGCCGGAAGCTCTTGACGGCCCTGTTTTTCTTCAGCATCTGGTGGACGGCAGCCCGCAGCGCGCCGGTACCCTTGCCGTGGATGATGGTGACCGAGCCCAGCTTAGAACGCTGTGCCGCGTCCAGATAGTTCTCCACCACGCTCTCCGCCTCCAGCGTCTCCAAGCCCCGGATATCCAGCTCGGCGGAGGCGCGGGCGCCGGTGTTGATCTGCACCGTGCCGCCGCCGTTGGCGGCGCGGGACTTGGCGGCCTGCTTTTTCTTCTCCTCGATCTCCTCCGCCGTCTCCAAAAGGCGCACCTGCGCGGCCTTGACGGTCATCTTCATCTTTCCCGCCTGCAAAAGCAGGGTGCCGTCGCCGTTGACCGCCAGCACCGCCGCCGCCGTCCGGACACCCGCCAGCTCCACCGTGTCGCCCACGGCGATGGGACGGCTGGGGGCCGGGATGGGCTCCTGCTCCTCGTCGTGCTGGTGCAGCGCCGCCTCCGCCTCCTTCAGGCGGCGGCGGACGTCGGCCTTGCCGTCGTTCACCGTCTGATAGTCACTGCGCTGCTGCTGCTTCCGCAGCTCATCCAGCTCGGCGAATACCTGCTCCGCCTGCTGCTGGGCCTGCCGCACGATGCGCCGCGCCTCGGCCTCGCCCTTGGTGCGGGCGTTGTCCTTGGCCTTTTCCATCTGCTCCCGGAACGTCCGGGCCTTGCGGGCGTCCTCCTCCCGCTGCTGCCACAGGCGATCTGCCTCGGTCTGGGCCTTTTCCAGCCGCTGACGCTTCTCCTCCAGCTGGGTCAGCACGTCCTCGAACCGGACGGATTCGCTGTCCATCTGAGCCTTGGCCGCCTCGATGACGCTCTCGTCCAGTCCCAGCCGCCGGGAGATGGCAAAGGCGTTGGACTTTCCGGGGATGCCGATGAGCAGCCGATAGGTGGGCCGCAATGTCTGTACGTCGAACTCACAGCTGGCATTCTCCACCCCCGCCGTGGTCATGGCGAAGGTCTTCAGCTCCGCATAGTGGGTGGTGGCCGCCGTCAGCGCTCCTTTGCTCCGCACGTCCTGAATGATGGCGATGGCCAGCGCCGCGCCCTCCACCGGGTCGGTGCCCGCACCCAGCTCGTCGAACAGGATGAGGCTCCTGTCGTCTGCCTGCTTTAAGATCTCCACCGTGTTGGCCATGTGCGCGGAGAAGGTGGACAGGCTCTGTTCGATGCTCTGCTCGTCGCCCACGTCCGCCAGAATGCGGGAGAACACCTGCACGGCGCTCTGGTCTCCGGCGGGGATGTGCAGACCGCACTGGGCCATCAGGCTCAGAAGCCCGATGGTCTTCAGGGTCACGGTCTTGCCGCCGGTGTTGGGGCCGGTGATGACCAGCGTGTCGAACCGGCCGCCCAGCTCCACCGTCACCGGCACAGCCTTGGCCTGATCCAGCAGGGGATGCCGCGCCCGCTTCAGGTCGATGCCGCCCCGCTTGCGCACCATGGGACGCCCCGCGTCCATGGCGTAGCTCAGCTGCGCCCGGGCAAAGATGGCATCCAGCTGCACCAGTACATCGTAGTTATAGAGGATCGTCTCCCGCTGGGCGGCGCACTCGCCGGACAGGATCCGCAGGATACGGTCGATCTCCTTGTCCTCCTTGGCCTCCAGCTCCTTCATCTCGTTGTTGGCCTGCACCACGCCCATGGGCTCCACAAACAGTGTGGCGCCGGAGGAGGACACATCGTGGACAAGTCCCGGCAGGCTGCCCTTGCACTCCGCCTTTACCGGCACCACGAACCGCCCGTCACGCTGGGTGATGAGTGCCTCCTGCAGCACCTTGGCGTAGGAGGGGGAGGAGATGATGCGCTGTAAGATCTGGCGTCCCTTGGTGGCCGCCACCCGCATCTGCCGCCGGATATCCGCCAGCTCAGGGCTGGCGGTGTCGGCGATGGTCTCCTCGTCCAGAATGGCGCCGCGTATCCTGTCCTCCAGATACTTGTTGGGCCGCAGGGCGGAGAACAGCCGGTCGATAGCAGTCGGCTCACCCTGCCGGTCCGCGTCGTAGTCGCTGACCCGCCGGGTAGCGGTCAGCACCCCGGCGATATCCAGCAGCTCGCGGGTGTTCAGCATACCGCCGTGGTCGGCGCGGTTCAGCGGCTGTGCCACGTCCTTCACGCCGGTGAAGGACGGGCTGCCATGGAGCCCCAGACGGGTCTTTGCCGCGTCTGTCTCGTCCAGCAGATGGCTGACCGTCTCCGCCTCGGTGGAGGGCCGCAGCCTGCGGCACCGCTCCTTGGCCTCGTCGCTGACGGCCCGCTGTGCCAGCATCTCCAGCACCGCGGGCAGCTCCAGCGTCCGCATGGATTTTTCAAATAAATCGCTCATATGTATGTCCTCACGTTACCCCAAAAGGGATTTGTAGTAGTCCAATGTCCGAAAGCTCCGCTCCAGCTGGCTGGCGGCGAAGGCCTCCCCCGCGTGATCCAGCTCCCGCAGCGCCGCAGGCTCCAGCGTGAAGGCGTACAGCCGCCGGCTGTCGCAGTACAGGATATGCCGCAGCGCCGCCAGCCCCGCCGCCGTCAGCGGCATACTCAGACCGCCGGGCTGCTTGCAGCCGCCGCAGTGTACCACGCCGCGGAGCACATCCAGCATAGGCGCCTCCGGCGCCTCCCGGCCGCACACGGCGCACGCCGACGCCAGCGGCTCGAAGCCCGCCAGCGCCAGCAGCCGGAACTGGTACGCTGCCTTCACCAGCCGGGGCTCCTTACCCAGATAGCACAGGGCGTACAGCGCGTTCAGCAGCAGCGACAATATCTCCGGCGACGCCGTCTCCTCGGCGCACACCGCCTCCGCCAGTTCCGTGAAGTAGGACGCCAGCGATAAAAGCACGATGTCCTGCCGCACGCCGTCGAACAGCTCCAGCGTGGACGCCTCGTCCAGCATATACCAGTTTCCCCGCTTGTACAGCGTCAGCTCTGAGTAGGCCAGCAGCTGGCTGGCGGCGGCGATGCGGCTGTTTTTCCGCCGCGCCCCCCGCGCGATGAGGGGAATTTTCCCCATATCCGGCGTCAGCACCGTCAGGATCTTATCCGATTCCTTTGTCTCCGTGACCCGCAGCACAAGGCCGGTGGTCACTGTTTTTCCGTTTTGCATACCGCCTCCTGTTGGCCGCGCCACAGCAGATACGCCTCCGGTGCGCCGGTGTCGCAGAACAGCTCCCAGTAGTCCATGGCCGTCACCTCCCTGCCGTTAGCATGGAGGTCTGCGGTGGAATTATCACTGGGAATGCTTGGTGTTGGTTTTTGCCTACGGCGGCAAGGGGCCGTTCCGTGCCTGCGGGCACGGGTCACTTTTGGCCCCAGCCCCAAAAGTGACCAAAAACGCCGTTCACACCTGCGGTTTGAAAATCCGCCCGCGCCCCACACATGGAGACTTGCCGTTCTGCATCCCGCGCGAATGCGGCAAAGTGTAGACCACCCGAAATGCGGAATTGATCTGCTTCTGTCCCCGCTGCCGCTGAACGTCCAAAATGTAGAACTGCGCAGCGGCGCATTTCAGAGTAAAAGCGGCAGCGCTCAGAGAAATACGTCAGTTCAACATTTCGGACGAACCAGAACGCGGCGTCAAGCGGCGGAAGGAAATCCAAAAACCATGGGTTTTTGGCGGCGTTCTTTCCCCCATTTCTTTCGCTGCTGAAAGAAATGGGGCCGCCGGCGGCAAAAAGGAAATAATTTTGCCGCTGTTGGCAAAAGTGGGTCGCGCCGGAGCGCGAAATCTCCCTGCCGCGCCCGGGGCGTGGAATACCCTCACTCCTCCGTATACCCCTGACTGCGGATAAAATTCGGGTTGTCCCGCCAGTTTTCCTTGACCTTTACCCACGTTTCCATGTACACCTTGGTACCCATGAACTTCTCGATGTCCCGCCGCGCCTGCGAGCTGATGCGCTTGAGCATCTCGCCGCCCTTGCCGATGATGATGCCCTTGTGGCTGGCCTTTTCGCAGTAGATGGTCACATCCAGATCGATGATGCCGCTGTCCACCCGCTCGGAGAACCGCGTCACCTCCACCGCCGTGCCGTGGGGGATCTCCTTGTCCAGACACCGCAGCATCTTCTCCCGCACGATCTCGGCGCAGACCTGACTGTCCGCCTGATCGGTGGTCATGCCATCAGGGAACAGCTGCGGCCCCTCCTGCGCGCATTTTTCCAGCTGGTGCATCAGATCCTCCAGCCCGTCGCCCGTCCGGGCGGAAATGGGGATGATGGCGTCAAAGCCGTCATACGCCTCACTGTACGCGGCAATGACCTCCAGCAGCGCGTCCTTCTTCTCCACGGTGTCGATCTTGTTGATGCACAGCACGCAGGGCAGGTTCTCCTCCCGGATGCGCTGGAGCAGGATGCGCTCCGGCTCGCCCACATGGGCGATGGGCTCTACCAGCAGCAGCGCGCACTCCACGCTGCTCAGGCTCTCCCGCACCACCTTGACCATGTAGTCCCCCAGACGGCTGCGGGGCTTGTGCAGGCCCGGCGTATCCAGCAGGACATACTGGGTATCGCCCCGGTTCACCACACCGTAAATGCGGTTGCGGGTGGTCTGGGGCTTGTCCGACACGATGGCGATCTTCTCGCCCACCAGTGCGTTGGTCAGGCTGGACTTGCCCACGTTGGGCCGTCCGCATACCGTGATCATCGCCGTTTTCGTAATGTGTTCCATCAGGTGATCCTCAACTTTCTTTCATTTGAGCTTTTTGTGTTTTATTTCCGTTCAAGGCCCAGTGCGGCCATGATGGTCTCCTCACGCGCCCGCATCTGCGCCTTCTGCTGGCCCTCATCCATGTGGTCGTAGCCCAGCAGATGCAGCACGGAGTGGACAGCCAGATACGCCAGCTCCCGCCGGTTGCTGTGGCCGTACTCCTTGGCCTGCGCCTTCACCCGCTCCAGCGAGATGGCCATGTCGCCCAGCGGCACATAGCCCGTCCCCGGATCGGCATCCTCCTGCCCGGGCAGCTGGCCGGGCGTCAGCTCGAACTCCGGGAAGCTCAGCACATCCGTGGGTCTGTCCACCTGCCGCATCTCGCGGTTCAATTCCTGTATGCCCGCGTCGCCGGTGACATATACATCCACCTCGCAGGGTACGTCCACGCCCTGCTGGTCGAGGGCCGTGCGGATGACCTTCCGCAGGAAGCTCTTGGTGCCGTCGCTGACGCCGGGGACGTCCGCCGTCACCGGGATATAGTGTCGTTTCATTTCTTTTTCTCCTCAAATTTCGCGTAGGCCTCGATGATGCGCTGCACCATCACATGGCGCACCACATCCTCCTTGGTGAGCTTGCAGACCGCTACGCCCTCCACGTCCCGCAGCACCTTCATGGCCTCCTTCAGGCCGCTGACCTTGTCGGCGGGCAGGTCGATCTGGGTCACGTCGCCGGTGATGACCACCTTGGAGCCGAAGCCCATACGGGTCAGGAACATCTTCATCTGCTCGCGGCTGGTGTTCTGCGCCTCGTCCAGAATGATAAAGCTGTCGTCCAGCGTGCGGCCGCGCATATAGGCCAGCGGCGCCACCTCGATGTTGCCCCGCTCCAGATACTTCTGATACGTCTCCGCGCCCAGCATATCGAACAGCGCGTCGTACAGCGGCCGCAGGTAGGGGTCTACCTTGCTCTGTAAATCGCCGGGCAGGAAGCCCAGCCGCTCGCCTGCCTCCACAGCGGGGCGGGTCAGGATAATGCGGTTCACCTGCTTGTCCCGGAAGGCGGCCACCGCCGCCGCCACCGCCAGATACGTCTTGCCCGTACCGGCAGGCCCCACGCCGATGGTGACGGTCTGCTTCATAATGGCGTTGACGTACTCCTTCTGGCCGATGGTCTTGGGCTTTACGGGACGTCCCTTGCTGGTGATGCAGATAACGTCCTGCGTCAGCTCGCTGATGCGTTCGGCCTGTCCCGACCGCACAAGCCCCGTCACATAGCGCACGTGCTGGTCGGAGATGCTCTCGCCCTTGTTGGACAGCGTCAGCAGCGCCTGCACCGCCTTGACCGCCAGCATCACATTCTCCGGCTCGCCGGACACCACGATCTCGCCGCCCCGGTTCACCACCTGTACCTGAAATTCCGTCTCCAGCAGGCGGATGTTCTCATCGAAGGAGCCGAACAGGTTGACGGCCTCCTCCATACGTTCAATGCTGATGCGTTGTTCCATATTTGGGTCTTTACCTCCCCATATCCTGTATATCCAGCGGCGATGATACGCCGATCTGTTCCTCACACTCCGCGTGGAGCGTCACCACCAGCCGCGTCCCCTGCCGCACCGCATCAAAGCGGTGGTGCAGCAGACTTCCGTCCCGCTGCGCCAACTCCGTGCGGAGCTGCGCCATAAGCTGCGCCTCTCCCTCCGCCCGGGCCTCCTCCTGCGGTCGCTCCGTTTCCCCGGCGGCATAGCGCACGGTGCGCTCCGTCACCAGCGTCACCGGCAGCGTCAGGCCAAAGGGCAGCCGCGCCTGATGGTACAGGGTCATTTTATCACAATCGGGGCCGGTCATGCTACCCTTTCCGTAGATTTTTATGCGGTTTCTTCCCACATCCACTGCCAGACGGGTGACCGCCCCTGTCTCCTGTCCCTTTTCCCGCACCGTCAGCGGCACGGACACCGACAGCTCATACCACGTCCGCGCCCACACCTGCCCCATACCGTGGAGCAGCCGGTAGCCCCGCCGGTCGGAGTCCACCACGCCGGAGATCAGCACCTGTCCCGCCGTGACGGTGCTGCCCGCCATGACCTGTGCCTCCCCGTCCAGCGCCTGCACACCGGTGACAAGGCCGTCCCGGGCGGCCACCACATTGGTGATCTCCCCGTCGGTGTAGAGATGGGGCGGCCGCTGGCGCTCCACCACCTGCACATGGGCGGTGCAGCCCCGCATATTCACCGTCAGCCACACCACGTCCGGCAGCTCCAGCAGCACATGGTTGCGCAGCTCCTCCTGCTGGATACGGCTCCGCGCCCCCAGCGCCACGCCGTATTTTTCCAGCGTCCGCAGGATCGTTTCCGTTGGCACGGTGTCGTTGCCCGTCACCTGAAAGGCCCAGATATGGGTGCTGCCCAGCGCCATCGTCAGCATCAGCAGCCCCGCCGCCGCCAGCAGCACATACCGCCGCCTGTACTGCCGCCACACCTCCGGCGCGCCCTCCGTCCGCACCACGGTGAGCACCGCGTCCGTCTGCGTCAGCACCTGCCGCAGGCGGGGCAGCTCGGCACGGTCGATGGCCGCCCGCAGCCGCAGCTCCGACAGCCATGTCAAGCCCCAGAACGGGATACCGTGGGCGGCGCAGAGGTTCAGTACCCGTTCCGGCGCGGCGCTCTCCACCTCCACCGTCACCTGCCCCCGCAGATAATTCAGCACCTTCCGATACATGGCCGTCCCTCACTCCACCAGCTCTACGCTGCGGATGACGCCGTTGATGCGCAGCTCCTCATCGGTCATCACCGCCAGCTCCAGCCCCTCGCCCCGCACCCGCACCACCACCGTCCCGGCGTTGATGTCCACCGCCTCGGTGCTGTACGCCAGCACGCCGCGGTGTCGGTCAATGTACAGGGAGCGGTTGCCCAGCAGCTCCATACGCGCCACGCCGGATGCCAGATTCACCGGCAGATCCAGCCGGTCCATGGCCTGCTGGCTGACCTGCGCCCATTTTTTTGACAGCTTTGCCATATACGCACCTCCGATGCCCGTTCGCGGGTAGAAAAGTCTATGCGCCCGGGACGGGAAACTTGCCTGTCCCCGCGCATATCCGGTGTGGAAGGGCGCATAGGCTGACAGCGGTGATGTGCTTGAAAAAATGGTTTTTCCCGGCGGCAGCCGCCTGCTCCGGCGTATTGGCACTGCTGCTGTTGGCCTGCGGAAACACGGCGGCGCAGGGGGTACGGGATGGGATATCCCTCTGCCTTACCTCCGTCATACCGGCGCTGTTCCCCTTCTTCGTGGCGGCGCAGCTTCTGACGTCGCTGGGCGCGGCGGAGGTGCTGGGCCGGACGGCAGGCCCGCTGTTCCGGCGGCTGTTCGGCATCGACGGTGCCGGCGCCGCCGCGTTTCTTCTGGGGCTGATCGGCGGGTATCCCGTGGGCGCAAAGGCCGCGGGGAGCCTTGTGCGGCAGGGGTTCCTCTCTCCGGATGACGGTGCGCGGCTGCTGACCTTCTGCAACAACGCCGGACCGGCGTTCATTCTGGGCATCGTGGGAAACGGTGTGTTTCACAGCTCCCGGGCAGGGGTATGGCTGTATCTTCTCCACGCCGCCTCCGCCACGGCGGTGGGGCTGCTCCTGTGCGGCACCGGAGGGGCGAAGGCGACTGCCGTCCCCCGTACCGCTTCGGCCGGTACGCGGCGCAGCACGGTCGTACCGGTGAAAAAGCCGCCCACCTCTCTCGCCGCCGCGTTCATCGAGGCGGTGCAGAGCGGGGTGCGCGCCATGGCGGGCGTGTGCGGCTTCGTCATCTTCTTTCTGGTGCTGCTGCGTCTGGCGGAGGGGACTCTCGGTTCGCTGCCGCCGCTGGCGGCGGGGCTGCTGGAGCTGACCAACGGCATTTTGCGCCTGACGCCGGACCGGCGCGGCTTCATCACGGCAGCGGGGCTGCTGGGCTGGGGCGGACTCAGCGTACACGGCCAGACAGCGGCGGTGATGAGCGGCTCCGGCGTCTCCCTGCGGCGGTATCTGCCCGCCAAGGCCTTGCAGGGTGCGTTATCGGCGGTGCTGGCTGCCGCCGTGTGGCGCTGGGTGCTGTGAAACGCCGGACGCTCCTCCCCGCGCGCAAAAAAAGAGACGGCTCGCTCTCTGCTGGTAAGACAGTAAAATCAAATTTCTTGGAACAGGCATGATTTTGGTCATGCCTGTTCCGCTTTTAGCAGCTCATCCACGGGAATATAGCCCACAAGATCGTACTCGATATGTACCTTCTGCCTGCGCTTGCCGCTGGACTTGTCAGGTGCATCTACATAGACCGCCTTGACAAGCTCTCTGAGGGCATAGGGCGTCAGCTCCATGAGGGTGCTGTTTCTCTTTACACGCTGAACAAACTGCTCGATATTCTCTGCCTGCTGCTCCTGTTCATGGATTTGCTGTTGCAGACCCTTGACCTCAGCCTTGAGGTTCTTCTGTTCCTCGGTATAGCTCTTGCTCATCATGGCAAAGCGTTCGTCATCCAGTTTTCCGGCAACATTGTCCTCATAAATGCGGACGAACAGACGGTCAAGCTCTCCAATTCGTTTCTCAGCCTGTGCCAGCCGTTTTCGATACAGTCGCAGCGATTCTTCGCTCTGCATACGGAGCTTTTGCTCCATTTCGGAACGGAAGTATGCCTCATAGCGAGTGACTACCGATATGACCTCTTGGATGTGCTTCCAGACGAGTTGTTCCAACACGACAGCCCGGATATAGTGTCCGCTGCACTTGTCCTTGTTGACTCGATGGGTGGAGCAGATAAAGAAGTCCTGCCGCTTTTCAAAATAGCTGGTGGTGGAGTAATAGAGCTTTTGCTTGCAGTCGTTACAGAATACCAGACCAGAGAACATATTGCTCTTGCCTGTTGCTGTTCTGCGATGCCGCTGCTGCCGGATCTCCTGCACTTTATCAAAGACCTCCAGCGAGACGATTGCCGGGTGCGTGTTATAGAAAATCCTGCGATTCTCCATTGGATTCTCCCGCTGCTTCTTGTCATAAATGGAGTTGGTGTAGGTCTTGAAATTGACCGTGCAGCCGGTGTACTCCATGTATTCGAGAATGTAGGCAACGGTGCTTTCATGCCAACGGTACTCGTTCTCCGGCGTCTGATGCGGCGTTTTTCTGCCCTCCCGCTGTTTATAGGCGGTGGGATTCAGCACCTTTTCCTTTTCCAGCAGGGCGGCGATCTGGCTTGGTCCTTTTCCCTCCATGCAGAGTGCAAAGATCTGCTTCACGACCTGTGCCGCTTCCTCGTCAATCACCCATTTCTTGGGGTCGCCAGAGTCATGCTTGTAGCCGTAGGGAACGTTGGTGGTCAAGCGCTCTCCACGCTCACCCTTCGCTTTGTTGACGGCACGGATTTTGCGGCTGGTATCCTTGGAATACCACTCATTGAACCAGTTCTTGATACCTGCCATGTCGCTGTCGGTGCTGTTGGGGTCAATGGTGTCGAAGTGGTCGTTGATGGCAATATACCGTACGCCGTACTGAGGAAATGTGTAGTTGATATAAAGCCCTGTCAGCGAGGAATTACGACCGAGTCTTGAAAGATCTTTCGTAATCACCACTTCCACATGACCGGCTTCAATTTCCGCAAGCATCTTCTGAAAACCGGGGCGGTTGGAAAACTCCACGCCGCTGTACCCGTCATCAATAAAGAACGTCGGGTTCGGAAAGTGCTGAGATTTTGCATACTCCATTAACATGATCTGCTGATGCTGTATGGAGTTCGACGGGTCATCTTTGCCGTCCTTTTCTTTGGTGTCCTCCACGGACAGTCTGCAATAAAGCGCTGTGATTTTGTCGGTTGCCCTTAACATATTGTTGTCCTCCTTCGGTGGGGCAACTGCTTGAACAGGATTGGATTTTTGGTTTATATCAAGAGAAACGTCGTTACTCATCGGCGTCCTCCGTGATACTACTTTTATCATCGGCAGCGTTCTGCTCCATAATGCGTCTGAGCTTCTTGTCGAGGGTTTCCGTTCCATCATAGCTGCCAGTTACGGTGTATTCCGTGCCGCCGTGTTCCTCCACGATTTTGACATCGGGCAGCCAAAAGGCGGACGGATTTTTCACCACGATGTTGCCCTTTTCATCGA
>OGNC01000276.1_pt1 | contig 38180 bp, 33 predicted proteins | sample 1573311 | NCBI WGS metagenome assembly OGNC01 (sample SAMEA2581889, study PRJEB24529) | metagenome | biome: Human gut stool | place: China | collected 2011
CGGGGCCTAAGAGGTTTCCGGCGCCCCGGATCTCCAGATCCCGCATGGCGATCTTGAAGCCGGAGCCGAACTCCACATATTCCCGTATGGCGGTGAGCCGCTTGGCGGCCACCTCCGTCAGCACCTTGCCGGTGCGGTACGTCAGATAGGCGTACGCCCGCCGGGCCGACCGGCCGATGCGCCCCCGGATCTGGTGGAGCTGGCTGAGCCCCAGCCGGTCCGCGTCCTCGATGATGAGGGTGTTCACGTTGGGGATGTCGATGCCCGTTTCGATGATGGTGGTGCATACCAGCACGTCGATGTCGCCCTCCGCCATGCGGCTCATGACGCGGCTCAGCTCACCCTCCGCCATTTTGCCATGGGCGGTCTCCACCGTCACGCCGTCACCCAGCAGCTCCCGCAGCCGGGAGGCGGTGGAGTCGATGTTCTCCACCCGGTTGTGCAGGTAGTACACCTGCCCGCCCCGATCCAGCTCCCGCCGGATGGCCTCGGTGACGATGCCCCAGTCGTGCTCCAGTACATAGGTCTGCACCGGCTGCCGCTCCTGCGGCGGCTGCTCGATGGTGCTCATGTCCCGGATACCACTGAGGGCCATGTTCAGCGTCCGGGGGATGGGCGTGGCGGACAGCGTCAGCGTGTCCACCTGCTCCGTCCGCTGGCGCAGCTTCTCCTTATGGGTCACGCCGAAGCGCTGCTCCTCGTCGATGATGAGCAGACCCAGATCCTTGAACTCCACGCTCTTGGCCAGCAGCTTGTGGGTGCCGATGAGCAGATCCACTCTGCCCGTTTTCACCCGCTCCAGCACATCCTTCACCTGCGCCGGTGTGCGGAATCGGGACAGCACCTCCACCGTCACCGGGAACGCCCGGAACCGGGCGATGGCCGTGGCGTAGTGCTGCTGTGCCAGCACGGTGGTGGGCACCAGAATGGCGGCCTGCTTGCCGTCCAGAATGCACTTCATGGCCGCCCGCAGCGCCACCTCCGTCTTGCCGTAGCCCACATCGCCGCACAGCAGCCGATCCATGGGCGCCGGCTTCTCCATATCCCGCTTGATATCCCGGATGGCTGCCAGCTGGTCGTCCGTCTCCGTGTAGTCGAAATCATCCTCAAACTCCCGCTGCCACGGGGAGTCCGGCGAAAAGGCAAAGCCGGTCTGCCGCTGGCGCTGGGCATACAGCTTGATCAGCTCCTCGGCCAGATCCTTCGCCGCCGCCTTGGCCCGGCGGGTGGTCTTGGCCCACTGGTCGCCGGACAGCTTGTTCAGCTTTGTCTTTTCCGCCGCCTCGTCGCCGCCGCCGATGTATTTGCTCACCAGATCCAGCGATGTGGCCGGTACATACAGGCAGTCGCTGCCGGCGTAGTTGATCTTGATATAGTCCTTCTCCACGCCGTCCACCGGCAGGCGCAGCATCCCGGCGAACCGTCCGATGCCGTGGTGGACGTGTACCACCAGATCGCCCACCGCCAGATCGGTGTAGGACTGTATTTTCTGCCGGCTGTCCGTCTTGGCGGCGCGGGGCTTTTTCCGGCTGCCAGACAGCTTCTCGGTGAGCTGTCCCTCCGTCAGCACCGCCAGCTTCAGCGCCGGCCACTCGCTGCCGGCACTGAGCGCGCCCACGGTGATGCACACCTGCCCCCGCTTCGGCACGGCGCTGCCGGACAGCTCCAGCGCGGCGGGGATCTTCTTCCGGTGCAGCAGCTCCTGCATATTCTTTGCCCGCACCTCGCCGCCGCACAGCACCAGCACGCCGTACCCGGCGGTGAGGTAGTGTACGATGTCGGTGGCCGCCGTTTCCAGACTGCCGCCGTAGCTGGACAGCTGCTTGGCGGAGATGTCCAGCAGCAGCTTGGGCGCCACCAGATACCGGCTGGTGGGCAGGCTCTCCATCTGGCACACGGGGAAGCGCTCCAGCGCCGCCGCCGTTTCCGTCTCCGTCAGCGTCAGCCGCCCGAAGGCGCCTGCCATCTGACCGGCCTCCATGGACGCCGTTACATCCTGCTTCACCTGCCATACAAAGGCCTTCAGTGCCTCCTGCACCCGGCCCGCCTCGCTGACGCAGACAAGACAGTCCTCCGGCAGATAGTCGAAGGCCGTGGCCGCGTCGGGGTACACCGCCGCCAGATACCGGTCGCCGCCGGGAGGCGTCACCCCCTGCCGCAGGGACTGGGCGTCCTCCTCCAGCCGCTGCCGCAGGGCGGCGGCATTCTCCTTCTTCGCCAGACGCTTTGCCGCCGCGTCTATGCGCTTGGCGGCGCTTTCCGCCGCATTTTCGTCGTAAAACGGCAGCACCTCGCCGGCGGGCAGCACCGTAAAGCGCTGCCGATTCTCCACACGGCGCTGGGTGGTCACGTCGAAATCGCCCATGCTGTCCAGCTCGTCGTCGAAGAACTCGCAGCGCACCGGGCGCTCCGGGCCGGGGGAGAAGATATCCAGAATACCGCCGCGGAGGGCGAACTGTCCTGCGCCCTCTACCTGCTGGGCGCGGACGTAGCCCGCTGCCGTAAGCTGCGCCGTCAGCGCCGTCACATCGTACCGCTGCCCCACCTCCAGTGTGAAAGCAGTCTTTTGCAGCACCGCCGCCGGCAGGCACAGCTGCGCCATGGCCGCCGCCGTCGCCACCATCACCCGGGGCTTCTCCTGTGTCAAACGGTACAGCGCCCACAGCCGCCGGTACTCCCACTGGCGGCTGTACGCCGCCGCAGGCCGCAGCTGCCACTCTCTGGCGGGCAGCACCACCGGCTCTTCACCGGTAAGGGCGCGCAGATCGGCGGTCTGCCGGGCGCACTCCTGCTCGTCAGCGCACAGCATCAAAAGGGGTCTGCCGCTCTGCTCCGCCGCAGCCGCCGCCACCGCGGCGCGCTGCACGGGGGAGAGCCCCGTGACCATGCTGTGTTTTTCCCGGCCTGCCATGCCCGCCGTCAGCTCCTGTAGCTGCGGCAGCGTCAAAAGCTGCCGGATCAGTCCCTCCAAGTGCTCTCCCTCCCTTCCGAGATCAGCGCCTGCGCTGTTTTTTGACTTGGTGTCAGCGTATATTCTATGCGTGCTTTCTGAAATTTACCTGAAAAATGTCAGCTGTTGAAACGGTTCATGGCCGTGTCAGCCCCCTGCTCAATAAGGCACAGCGCCGCCTCCGCCGCCCGATCCAACGTGGCGCGCAGCAGCTTGGCCTCCTCGCCCTGGGGCTTGCCCACCACCCAGTTCACCATCTCATGGTCGGGATGCTCCGGCATCCCCACACCCACCTTAATGCGGGGGAACCCGTCCGTCCCAAGGTGCTGGATGATATTCTTCAGCCCATTGTGGCCGCCCGCCGACCCGCTCTTGCGGATCCGCAGCCGACCCGCCGCGAGGGAGACGTCGTCGGAGATGACCACCACATGATCCGCCGGCACCTTGTAGAACCGGGCGGCCTCGCCCACAGACTCGCCGGACAGATTCATGTAGGTCTGGGGCTTCATCACCAGTATTTTGTTGCCGTTTTTCTCCAGAATACCTGTCCACGCCTTGAACCGCAGCTTGTTGAGCTTGAAATTCTCCTTTTCCATCAGGCTGTCCAGCGCCAGCCACCCCATGTTGTGGCGGGTGGATTCGTACTTGCTGCCGGGATTGCCCAGCCCCACAAGGATCCAGTTGACGCCGCCGGCCTGATTCCGATTAAAAAACAAGGCTCTCGCCTCCTTTTGAAAAAGTAAGGGGACTGCAAACGCAGTCCCCCACAGTATAGCATAGCTTCCGCCGTTTGAAAAGCGCTTAGTTGAACAGCTTGGCGATGGAGATCTCCTGATAGATGCGCTCGATGGCCTCGGCGAACATAGGCGCCACAGACAGGTACTTGATCTTGTCGCAGCCTGCACCCATCGTCTCGGGGATGGTGTTCAGCAGGGCGACCTCCTTGATGACGCTGCTGCTCAGACGCTCCAGCGCCGGGCCGGACAGTACGCCGTGGCTGGCGCAGGCGTACACGCTGTTGGCGCCGCCCACCTCCACGATGGCCTTGGCCGCGTTGCAGATGGAGCCGGCGGTGTCGATCATATCGTCGAACAGGATGCAGTCCTTACCTGCCACGTCGCCGATGACGTTCATGACCTCGCACTGGTTGGCCTTCTGACGGCGCTTGTCCACGATGGCAAGGCTCATGTGCAGCTTCTGGGCGAAGGTGCGGGCGCGGGCCACGCTGCCCACGTCGGGGGACACCACCGCCATGTTCTCGCACTTCTCACCGAACTTCTTGGCGTAGTAGTCCACGAACACGGGGTTGCCCAGCAGATTGTCCACAGGGATGTCGAAGAAGCCCTGGATCTGGCTGGCGTGGAGATCCATGGTCAGCACACGGTCGGCGCCGGAGGCGGTGATCATGTTGGCCACCAGCTTGGCGGAGATGGGATCGCGGCTCTTGGCCTTACGATCCTGACGGGCATAGCCGAAATAGGGGATCACCGCGGTAACACGACCCGCGGAGGCGCGCTTGCAGGCGTCGATCATGATGAGCAGCTCCATCAGGCTGTCATTGACCGGCTTGCAGGTGGAGTTGATGAGAAACACATCGCTGCCGCGGACGCTCTCATACAGAGAGACCGAGGCCTCGCCGTCCGCAAAGGATTTGACCTCTGCCTCGCCCAGCTTGATGCCGATGAGCTTGCAGATCTCCTGTGCCAATGCGGGGTTGGCGTTGCCGGTGAAGATCTTGATGTCCTTGCCGTGAGAAATCATGGTGTTAAACCTCTCGCTTTCTGTCCGTTATGGAATATTTTTTCGACCGCTGCCGGTCATGGCATACCTGTTAAAAAACAAACAAAAAGCGCCGCCACATCGCCCTTACCGCCGGTCAGAGCGGTCTTTTGCGATGCAGACGGCGCGCGCCTCGGCAGAGGAAGCGCACACGCAGCAGCTATTGGCTTTTACACAGTCCAACCGATCCATTGGCCCTTCCTCCCCTCAGCTTGGTTTGCCTGTTCCTATTATAACAGGCTTTACGGGAAAATCCAGTATTTTTCCCACTTTTTTTGGCAATAATTTTTCGGGACGGAAAAGGCTCATGCAAATTGCCATTTTTTCATGGAAATAGCGGTCATTTTTTGTATTTCTAAGAAAATGCAGGGGTTTTTGCCATTTTTGAGTTGCATTTCCCGTTCTATTGCATTACAATAGGCAGGTATTTGAGGAGGGCTGCCCTGTATGCTTCACATTGTGCTGGTCGAACCGGAGATCCCCCAGAACTGCGGCAACATTGCCCGCACCTGCGCCGCCACGGGATGCTCTCTGCATCTTATCCGTCCGCTGGGCTTCGACATCTCCGATCGTGCCGTAAAGCGGGCGGGTCTTGACTACTGGCATCTGGTGACCGTCCGGGACTACGACGGACTGGACGATTTCTTCCGGCAGAACCCGGAGGCCGCCGATGATCTCTGGCTGGCTACCACCAAGGCGCCGCAGGACTATACGCAGGCCCGGTTCTCACCGGACTGCTGGCTGTTCTTCGGCAAGGAGACGGCGGGGCTGCCGGAGGCGTTCCGCACGACCCACTATGACCGATGCATCCGTCTGCCCATGCGCACGGAGGCACGCAGTCTGAATCTCAGCAACTCCGTGGCCATCCTGACCTACGAGGCTCTGCGGCAGAACGGGTTCCCCGGTCTGTCCGGGCAGGGTGAGATGGCGGAGCGCTGATCTGTTTTTTCCATGCACATACTATTTCAAAAGGAGATGTATCCGTATGAACTACAATAAAAAGACCATTCTGGACGTGGACGTGGCCGGGAAGAAGATCCTGCTGCGCTGCGATTTCAATGTGCCGCAGGATAAGGAGACGGGCGCTATCACCAGCGACAAGCGCATCGTGGCGGCGCTGCCCACCATCCGCTACCTGCTGGAGAAGAAGGCGGCGGTCATCGCCTGCTCCCATCTGGGCAAGCCCAAGGGCGAGTGGAAGGCCAAGCTGAGCCTGGCCCCCGTGGCGCAGCGTCTCAGCGAGCTGCTGGGGCAGGAGGTCATCTTCGCCAAGGACATCGTGGGCGAGGACGCCAAGGCCAAGGCTGCGGCGCTGCAGGGCGGTCAGATCATGCTGCTGGAAAACCTGCGCTTCGATCCCCGCGAGGAGAAGAACGACCCCTCCTTCGCCGAGGAGCTGGCCTCCATGGCGGAGCTGTATGTGTCCGACGCCTTCGGCACCGTTCACCGCGCCCACGCCTCCACCGCCGGTGTGGCGGCCTATCTGCCCGCCGTGTCCGGCCTGCTGGTGGCCAAGGAGCTGGAGGTCATGGGCGGTGCGCTCAATAACCCCAAGCGCCCCTTCGTGGCGGTGCTGGGCGGCGCCAAGGTCAGCGATAAGATCGGCGTCATCAACAACCTGCTGGACAAGGCCGACACCATCATCATCGGCGGCGGCATGGCCTACACCTTCGCCAAGGCGCAGGGCGGCTCCATCGGTAAGAGCCTGTGCGAGGAGGATAAGCTGGACTACGCCCGGGAGATGATCGCCAAAGCGGAAAAGAACGGCGTGAAGCTGCTGCTGCCCTCCGACACCATGGCGGCGGACGATTTCTCCAACGACGCCAAGCGTCAGGTGGTCAGCACCATGGCCATCCCCGACGGCTGGGAGGGCATGGACATCGGCCCCGACACCATCCGGACGTTCTGCGACGCCGTGAAGGGCGCCGGCACCGTGGTGTGGAACGGGCCTATGGGCGTGTTCGAGTTTGAGAACTTTGCCGCCGGCACCCGCGCCATGGCGCAGGCGCTGGCCGACAGCGGTGCCATCACCATCGTGGGCGGCGGCGACAGTGCCGCGGCGGTGGAGCAGATGGGCTTTGCCGACAAGATCACCCACATCAGCACCGGCGGCGGCGCGTCTCTGGAGTTTCTGGAGGGTCTGGAGCTGCCCGGCGTGGCCTGCCTGCTGGACAAGTAAGCAGCCCTGACAGGGGACGGCCATCCCCTTTACATGGATCGTATCAAAGCAAAATTTGTGTCGATAGAATAGTTTAAAGAAGACAGAGGAGTAAACAAGTTATGAATCGCAGATACCGTAAGACCATTATCGCCGGCAACTGGAAGATGAACAAGACCGCCAGCGAGACGAAAAAATTCGCTGAGGAGCTGAAGGCTCTGCTGCCCAAGGCCAAGTGGTGCGACGTAGTGGTGTGCGTCCCCGCCGTGAACATCTCCACCGCCATCAAGGCCTTCAAGGACGCCCGCGTGTCCGTTGGCGCGCAGAACGTGTTCTTTGAGAAGTCCGGCGCCTACACCGGCGAGGTCTCCGCCGATATGCTGAAGGATCTGGGCGTGAAGTACGTCATCATCGGCCACTCCGAGCGCCGCCAGTATTTCGGTGAGACGGATCTCATCGTCAACAAGAAGGTGCTGGCCGCGCTGGAGGCCGGTCTGCACCCCATTATCTGCGTGGGCGAGACGCTGGAGCAGCGGGAGCTGGGCATCACCATGGAGCTCATCGCCCTGCAGGTGAAGTCCGCGCTGGCCGGCGTGTCCGCCGAGAAGCTGCGCAAGTGCGTCATCGCCTATGAGCCCGTGTGGGCCATCGGCACCGGCAAGACCGCCACCGCCGAGCAGGCTGCGGAGGTCTGCACCTTCATCCGCACCACCGTGCGCCACCTGTACGGCGCCCGCATCGCCCGTTCCATCACCATCCAGTATGGCGGCTCCATGAAGCCTGCCAACGCCGCGGAGCTGCTGGGTCAGCCCGACATCGACGGCGGCCTCATCGGCGGCGCCGCCTTGAATGCTGCTGACTTTGTGGAGATCATCAACGCCGCCAATCAGGACTGAGCTCTCAGGAGGAAAGGCATGAACAAAACTCCGACAACTCTTATCATTATGGACGGCTTCGGCCTTGCGCCGGCGGCAGACGACAACGCCGTTACGCTGGCGAAAACGCCGGTGCTGGACGGGCTGTTCCGTGACTATGCCCACACCACCCTGTCCGCCAGCGGACTGGACGTGGGTCTGCCCGCCGGGCAGATGGGCAACAGCGAGGTAGGTCACACCAACATCGGCGGCGGCCGCGTGGTGTTTCAGGATCTGCCCCGTATCAGCCGCGCCATCGAGGACGGCAGCTTCTTCCGGAACGATGCCTACAACAAGGCCATGGACGACTGTCTGAAAAACGGCGCCAGTCTCCACCTGTACGGCCTGCTGTCCGACGGCGGCGTACACTCCCACATCGACCACCTGTACGCGCTGCTGCAGATGGCAAAGGACAAGGGGCTGCACCGCGTGTATATCCACTGCTTCCTGGACGGGCGGGACGTGTCCCCCACCAGCGGCAAGGGTTTCGTGCAGGCGCTGGCCGACAAGTGCGCCGCGCTGGGCGTGGGCAAGATCGCCACGGTCATGGGCCGCTACTACGCCATGGATCGCGACAAGCGCTGGGAGCGGGTGCAGATGGCCTACGACGCCATGGTGTATGGCGAGGGCAACCACAACGCCGACCCCGTGGACGCCGTGGCACAGAGCTACGCCAACAACGTCACCGACGAGTTCATGGAGCCGGTGGTCTGCGACAGCGACGGCACCATCAGCGACAACGACAGCGTGATCTTCTTCAACTACCGCCCCGACCGGGCCCGCGAGATCACCCGCGCCATCGTCGACCCCGACTTTGACGGATTCCAGCGGGAGTTCTTCCCCACCACCTATGTGTGCAACACGGAGTATGACGCCTCCATGCCCAACGTGCTGGTGGCGTGGCCGCGCATCGCCGTAAAGAACGGACTGGGCGAGTACCTCAGCAGCATGGGCATGACCCAGCTGCGTATCGCGGAGACGGAGAAGTACGCCCATGTGACGTTCTTCTTCAACGGCGGCGTGGAGACGCAGTACCCCGGCGAGGACCGGGTGCTGGTTCCCTCCCCCAAGGTGGCGACCTACGATCTCCAGCCGGAGATGAGCGCCGTGGAGGTGTGCGACAAGTGCGTGGAGCGCATCGAGTCCGGCGCCTACGATGTGATCATTCTGAACTTTGCCAACTGCGACATGGTGGGTCACACCGGCGTGCTGGAGGCCGCCATCAAGGCGGTGGAGACGGTGGACACCTGCGTGGGCCGCGTGGTGGAGGCCACCCTGAAGATGGGCGGCATCGCCATGGTCACTGCCGACCACGGCAACGCCGAGGACATGAAGCAGCCCGATGGCAGCCCCATGACCGCCCACACCACCAACCTCGTACCCTTCATCCTCTGCGGCGCCGGCACCGAGCTGCGTCCGGGCCGTCTGGCGGACATCGCCCCCACCATTCTGGATGTGATGGGCCTTGCCTGCCCGGAGGAGATGGACGGCAAGACACTGATCGTCAAATAAGGCAGCGTTCGCTTTGTATGAACAGCAGACCCCGAAGCGGCGCTTCGGGGTCTCGTTATAAGGAGATATACCCATGAATATCACAGTTATCGGCTGCGGACGGTGGGGTTCCCTCATCACATGGTACCTCGACCACATCGGCCACCGCGTCACCCTGTACGGCCGCAGCACCTCCCCCAAGATGCAGGCGTTTCTCGCCACCCGGCAGAACGATCTGCTGACGCTGCCGGAGTCCGTGGTGCTGTCCACCGACCTCGCCGCCGCGCTGGACGGCGCGGAGACGGTCATCATCTCCATCGGCTCCCAGAATCTGCGGAGCCTGCTGGGTCAGCCGGAGCTGCAAGCCCTGCGGGAGCGCACGGTGGTCCTGTGCATGAAGGGTCTGGAGATGGGTACCGGCGCACGGCTCAGCCAGATCGCGTCCGCGTGCCTGCATCCGTCCAATGCCGTGGCGGTCTGGCTGGGGCCGGGCCATGTGCAGGAGTTCTATCGCGGCATCCCCAACTGTATGGTCATCGACAGCGAGAACGACGCTGTCAAGCGCCGTCTGGTGCAGTCCTTCTCCAGCGACCTCATCCGTTTCTACTACGGCGGCGACATGATCGGCAACGAGGTGGGCGCCGCCGCCAAAAACGTGGTGGGCATCGCCGCCGGTTTTCTGGACGGCTTCGAGATGGGCAGTCTCAAGGGCGCCCTCATGAGCCGCGGCACCCGGGAGGTAGCCCGGCTCATCAAGGCCATGGGCGGCAGCGAGCTGTCGGCCTACGGACTGTGCCATCTGGGCGACTATGAGGCCACGGTGTTCTCCCCGTACAGCCACAACCGACAGTTCGGCGAGGCCTTCGTCCGGGGGCAGGACTACCACCAGCTGGCGGAGGGCTACTACACCGTCAAGGCGCTGATGCTGCTGGGAAAGAAGTACGGCGTGGAGCTGCCCATCTGCAAGGCCGTCCACGACATCCTCTACGAGCGCGCCGTCCCCAAGGACGTGCTGGCCGGTCTGCTGCGCCGGGGTCTGACGGAGGAATTCTACGACTGAGGCGCAAAACCAAATGAATAAAAAAGTCTCTGTCTGGTCACAATGCAGGCAGAGACTTTTTTATTCCGGCGAGCCGCGGGCCGGAAACCGCGGCGGTGGGTGTATCCCACCTGAAAGGCGCGTATGAGCAGACTCGACAAATCAAAGATCCGTGCCATGTTCGGCGGCAAGGGCTTCTACATAGCCCTTGCGGTGTGCCTGCTGGCTGCCGGCACCATCGGCTATATCACCCTGTTTTCCTCCGCCTCCCCCGTCAGGGAGCCCGACCCCGTCATCGAGATCAAGCCCGCCCCCGTGACGCCTGTCCCCGCCCCGCCCACCAAGCCGGTGATCCAGCCGGAGCCGGTGGAGGTGCCGGTGCAGGAGCCGGTGGTCATTGAGGAGCCGGTGGAGCTGCTGCCGGAGGTGATCTCCCCGCTGGACGGCACCACCGTCACGGTGTTCAGCATGACGGAGCTGCTGTATGACCAGACCATGGCGGACTGGCGCACCCACAACGGCATCGACGTACAGGCCGAGGAGGGCGCGGCGGTCAAGACGGCGGCGGACGGCACCGTGGTCTCCGTCACCGACGACGAGCTGATGGGGACCACCGTGGTCATTGAGCACAGCGGCGGCTACACCACCCATTACAGCAGCCTGCAAGCCGACGTACCGGTGGCGGAGGGGCAGGCCGTTCACGCCGGGGACGTCATCGGCTGTGTCGGCTCCACCAGCGCGGCGGAGAGCGAGATGGGCCCACACCTCCACTTTTCCGTCAGTCAGAACGGCAGCGCCATCGACCCCCACGCCTATATCGACGAGTGAAAAAAGAAAGAGGTCTGCGGTGCAGACCTCTTTCTTTTTTCACATCTCAGGATTCCAGCGTCCGCGCGCCGTGGATGCGGCGGTTGAGGATACGGAACACGGAGGATACCAGCAGAATACCCACCGCCAGCGCCCCGGCCACGCCGATGGTCTCCAGTCCTTTGGCAACGGCGTCCATCATGTTGCCCTCCAGCCCCAGACTCATGGTGTAGTATACACCGGCGCCGGGCAGCAGCGGCAGGATGGTGATGACCAGATAGGGCATGGAGGGACACTTGCGGACCCGCGCCATCACCTCGGCGTACAGCGCCGCGAACAGGGCGGCGAACAGGTTGGCGGCGTATATGTCGCAGCCCAGCGCGCCCCACAGCAGGTAGAGCATCCATGTGGCCACGCCGCCGATGATGCACAGCACGCAGCCCCGTCCGTGGACGTTGAACAGGATGCAGAAGCCGCAGCAGCCCACGAACACCGCAATGGCCTGTGCCAGCGGGTGCCAGCTCACCGTGGTGGAGCCGGTCAGACCGTAGACGCCGACAGTCAGGTGCCACGCGGCGGCAGTACCCAGCGCGATGGCCAGCGCGGTGAGGATCACCTGCACCACCCGGATGATGCCGGAGTTGGTGTCGCCGTAGATGATGTCCCGCATGGAGTTGGTGATGGGCAGGCCGGGGACAAGGATCATCAGCGCGCCGATGATGGCGGCATCAGGGCTGTTCATCAGTCCCAGCCCCGCCGCGATATAGGCCGGCAGCGCCATACAGCAGGCCGCCAGCAGGGTGCTGAAGAAGGGGTTGGCCTCCTGCTTGTCCATAAAGTGGGTAATGAGGCCGATGATCAGGCCCATCGCCCCCGCCCACAGGCAGTCCAGCAGCGTGCCGCCGAACACCAGACAGAAGCCCAGACCCACCAGCACGCTGCCCAGATAGAACACGCCGGTGCTGTAAGAGCGGCACGCCTTCATGGTTTCCTCCAGCCACGCCATGGCCTCGTCCACGTCGGGACGCTCCGCGCAGATGCGGCGGCTCAGGGCGTTGAGCTTTTCCAGCGCCTCCAGATCGTTGCCGTGGAAGCCGATACGCTTCATGATCATCAGCGGCTTGCCGTTGGCGGCCTCCAGGCTGACGGACACGCAGTTGGGGATGGCGAACGCCTCGCACTCCACGCCGTAGGCCCGCAGGATGCGGTGGATGGTGTCCTCCACCCGGAAGGTCTCCGCGCCGGACATGGCCAGATGGTACCCCATAGTGGCCGCCAGATCGGTCAGCAGATAATAGTCCATACAAACAGATCTCCTGTATCAGTTTGCCGGATGCGGCCTTCGCTGCATCCGGCAAACTGACAGTATAGGCGCTTCACAGGCAAATGTCAACCGTCCATTTGGGTCACAGTCCCCAAAAACAGCGGCAGGTTGGCGTGGGTGTCCACGATCATGTACACGAAGGGGCGATCCAGCACCACGCGATGCACCTCCGTCGGCTTAGCGGAGGTGGCTTCAGGCACCACCGCCGTGACGGCGGCGGCCTTGGTGCCGTTCTCGTCCAGCTCCAGATAGGTCTTGTGCAGCACGGCGCTGACATACAACTGGTCATTGGGCGCGCCGCCCATGGCCCGCAGATCCGCCACCGTGCTGTCAAAGGCGTCGGTGACGCCCATGGCCTTCAGCGCGTCGTTCAGCTCCAGCGAGGAGGACGCCTTGAACCGGGGGATGGCGGCCTCCACCGTGCCGTGCTGAGGGTCATTCAGCAGGGCGTGGAGCTTGCCGCCGGTGAGTCCGGCCACATAGTCCGTTATGGAGACACCCTCATTGGGCAGCAGCCCCACAAAGGCGTAGCGGCCGCCGTCGTAATACTTCATAAAGCCGGTGGTGTTGTCGTCGGACAGATAGAGGCTCTCCTGCGACCACAGCAGATCCGCCGTCTGGCGGGTACCGTCGGCGGCGGTGAACACCGCGCCCTTCTGGATGTTCTCCTTCTCGTAGGGCTTCTCCCACTTGGCGTCAAAGCACACGGCGTTCACCAGATAGAGCATGGTGCGCTCGCCGGGCGCCTGCTCCAGCAGCTTGTCGATCATGCCGTCGGTCTGGTTGCTGACCCAGTGGTTCAGGTCGTTTTTCATGGCCTCGTCAAAGGCGGAGCGGTACACCTCCGCGTCATAGTAGCTGACGCAGTTGTCCAGAAAGCTGTCCTCCACCCGGAAGATGTCCCGCACCCACAGGGAGTTGGCCAGCGACAGCTTGCACTTCTTGGTGTTCTCCGGCAGGCTCATGCGGTAGGTATAGAGGTAGTCGTTGAGGGTATCCCGATCCATGCCCATGGCCTTCTCCAGCTGGGACAGCGTGGTGCCGCCAGCGCCGTTGGCGGTCATGCCCAGCGCGTACAGCAGGGATACCGGGGAGAGCAGCACGCCCTCCTCCTTCGTTGTCTGCCGCAGCAGGGCGGCGGCAAAGTCCATGACAGCCGTGCTGTCGTCGGTCAGGTCGATGTGCGTATCGATGGTGCGGGCGGTCACGCCCTCCGTCAGGCTCTGTGCCGTCAGCTTACTGCCGCAGCCGAACAGCGGCAGCGCCATGCACGCAGCCAGCACCAGCGCCGCGATGCGTTTTCCCATGGGATCAGCTCCTTTCTGCTTGTTCTACTCCTTAGACGCAGGCGAGGGGCAAAAGGTTTCCCTCTCTGTGAAAAAAAGCGGGTACACGCAGGCGGAAGCCCCTCCGTCCGTATGTACCCGCCTCGCCTTACTGCGTCAGACGCTCCAGCGCGCAGTGGGCGGCGGCCTGCTCGGCCTCCTTTTTGCTGCGCCCCTCGCCGGTACCGGCCACCTGTCCGTTGAGCAGGACGCGGAAGGCAAACACCCGCGCATGGTCCGGGCCGGAGGCCCCCACCATCTCGTAGCGCAGGGTCTGATCCGGCTTACGCTGCACCAGCTCCTGCAGCTCCGTCTTATAGTCCCGGCGGCGCTCCTCCACCTGCTCCTCCTGCTCCTTGTCCAGCAGCACGCGGTGGATCAGGTCGCGGGCGGCGTCCATGCCGCCATCCAGATAGACGGCGGCAAACACCGACTCCGTGGCGTCCGCCAGAATGGACGGACGGCGGCGGCCGCCGCCCAGCTCCTCGCCCCGGCCCAGCCGCAGGTACTCGCCAAGACCCAGATACTGGGCCACCTCGTGCAGACTCTCCTCGCACACCAGCGCGGCGCGGATGCGGGTCAGGTCGCCCTCCGGCATATCGGGATGCTTGGTGTACAGGTACTCCGCCGTCACGAAGCCCAGCACCGCGTCGCCCAGGAACTCCAGACGCTCGTTGCTGCTGATGCCCGCGCCCCGATGCTCGTTGGCGTAGGAGCTGTGGTACAGCGCGTTTTCCAGCAGCTCCGGGCGGTGAAAGACGTAGCCCAGCTTCGTCTCCAAGGTATGCATATATGCTCCCCCTTCCTAAAAAGACGACCCCGCGCAGGCGGGGCCGTGTCTCGTTTCCTCTATGTCAGATCAACCGAGCTTACCGTTGAGGTAGCGGACGCAGTCGCCAACGGTCTTCAGCGCCGTCAGATCCTCCTCATCGATCTCGCCGATGTCGAACTCCTCCTCCATGGCCATGACCAATTCGACCAGATCCACGGAATCGGCACCCAGATCGTCCACGAAAGAACTCTCCATGCTGATCTCATCGGTGTCGATAGCAAACTGCTCCGCGATGAGGTCCTGCATCGTCTTGAAGATCTCCTCCATTGTCACAGGGTATTCCTCCTTCTTTTTTTCTTCGAATAGAATACGGCAATCCCACCGTAGTGTCAATACCTTTTTGTCTTTTTTATTCGGTCACCATCTGCATCCTGCCTATGTTGGCGGTGATGGCCTCCACAATGCCGCTGTCCGCTACCTGCATGGCCTGCCCGACGGCGTTCTCGATGGCCTCGGCGTTGGAGGCGCCGTGGGCCTTGATGACCGGCTTGGAGATGCCGATAAAGGCGGTACCGCCCACCTTGTTGGGGTCCAGCCGTGCCTTGAAGGCGTTGAGGCCGGGCATCACCAGCAGCGCCGCCAGCTTCGTCAGCAGGTTCTTTTTGAACATCCCCTTCAGCGCGGAGCCGGCAAAGGAGCCCACACCCTCGATGCTCTTGAGCATGATGTTGCCGGAGAAGCCGTCGGCCACGATGACGTCGCAGCCGCCCTTGATGGCCTCCTTGGCCTCGATGTTGCCGATGAAGTGCAGGTCGCCCCGCGCATCGGCCTGCCGCAGCAGTGCCAGCGTCTGCTTCTGGAGGTCGGTGCCCTTGCTGTCCTCCGTGCCGATGTTCAGAAGACCCACCCGGGGCTTTGCCACGCCCAGCACACGCTGGGCGTAGAAATTGCCCAGATAGGCGAACTGCACCAGATACTCCGGCGTACACTCGGCGTTGGCGCCGCAGTCGATGAGCACGGCGCTGCCGGTGGTGGTGGGGATCACCGGCGCCATGGCAGCCCGGCGGATGCCGTGGATGCGCTTGGTGATGAGGGTCGCGCCGGTAAGCAGCGCACCGGTGGAGCCGGCGGACACCATGGCGTCGCCGCCGCCGTTTTTCAGCAGCGTCATCCCCACGCCCATAGAGGTATCCTTCTTCCGGCGGAATACGGTGGCGGGGTCGTCGCACATCTCCACCGTCTCCGCGGTGGGGATGATGGCCGCGCCGTCCGGCAGCTCCGTCAGGCCGCAGGCGCGGACGGCGTCCAGAATGGCGGCCTCGTCGCCGGTGAACACGATGTCCACGCCGAAGCGTTTCTGCGCCTGCAGCGCGCCCTTGACGATCTCCAGCGGGGCGTTGTCGCCGCCCATGGCGTCTACAATGATCTTCATGTCCACAATACCTCCTGCTTGATGCCCTCCAGGATCTCCAGCGACCGCTGGCTCAGCTCCGCGTTTTTGTTGCGCTTGCCCTTGACGCGGTGATCCAGCGGCGGGATAATGCCGAAATTGATGTTCATGGGCTGGAAATCGCCCACCGAGCCGTTGCTGACGTACAGTCCCAGCGCGCCGATGGCCGTCTCCGCCGGGAAGTCGATGGGCGTCTGCCCGTTGAGACGGCGCGCCAGCTCCACGCCCGCCAGAAAGCCGCTGGCGCAGGATTCCACATACCCCTCCACGCCGGTCATCTGCCCGGCAAAGGCGATACGCGGCTCGGCCTTCAGCCGGTAGTAGCGATCCAGCAGACGGGGGGAATCCAGATAGGTGTTGCGGTGCATCACGCCGTACCGCAGGAACTGGGCGTTCCGCAGCGCCGGGATCATGGTGAACACGCGCCGCTGCTCCGGCCACTTCAGATGGGTCTGGAAGCCCACCAGATTGTAGATGCTGCCGTCGGCGTTGTCCCGGCGGAGCTGCACCACGGCGTAGGGCTCCTTCCCGGTCTTGGGGTCGATGAGCCCCCGGGGCTTCAGCGGCCCGAACCGCAGGGTATCCTCGCCCCGCCGCGCCATGACCTCCACGGGCATACAGCCCTCGAACACGCTTTTATCCTCGAAGCCGTGTACCTCCGCCTCCTCGGCGGCGATCAGCGCCTGCCAGAAGGCCTGATACTCCTCCTTGGTCATGGGGCAGTTGATGTAGTCCGGCGTTCCCTTGTCGTAGCGGCTGGCGAAATACGCGCTGTCCATGTCCACGCTGTCGCAGGCCACCAGCGGCGCGGCGGCGTCGAAGAAGTTCAGGGTGGTGCCGCCGCCCAGCTTTTCAGCGATGGCCTCCGCCAGCGGGTCGGAGGTCAGGGGGCCGGAGGCGATGACCACGTCCCCCTCCGGGATGGACGTGACCTCGCCGGGGATCATGGTGATATTGGGGTGGCTGAAAATGGTCTCCGTGACCATGCGGGCAAAGCCGTCACGATCCACGGCCAGTGCGCCGCCGGCGGGTACCGCCGTGGCGTCTGCGCAGCGCATAATGAGGCTGTTCAGCCGCCGAAGTTCCTCCTTCAACAGGCCCACGGCGTTTTCCAGCCCCGCGCCCCGCAGGGAGTTGGAGCAGCAAAGCTCTGCAAAATAATCGGTCACATGGGCGGGGGTCTTTTTCTCCGGCTTCATCTCCCGCAGCGTCACAGCCACGCCCCGCTGGGCCAGCTGCCACGCGCACTCGGAGCCGGCCAGTCCCGCGCCGATGACGGTCACATGGTTCATGTCTTACTCCGCTTTCTCCGCGGCCTTTTTTGTGGTCTTTTTGGCAGCGGTGCTCTTGGTGGTGGTCTTTTTCGCCGCCGTCCTGGTGGTCTTCTTGGCGGCAGGCTCCTTCTCCGTGGTCTTGGCGGCGTCCTTCTTCGCGGCGGCAGTCTTGGTGGTTTTCGCGGTAGTGGTCTTCTTGGCGGCGGTCTTGGTGGTCTTCTTGGCAGTGGTCTGCTTGGCGGTATCCTCCGCCGCTGCCGCCGTCTCCGCCGCACCCTCCGCATTTTCCGCGCCGTCGGCGGTCTTGCGGCGGCGGTAGCCCCGCTTGTCCTCCGGCAGGAAGTTGCTGCACGCCGGGTTGGCGCAGAAGGGCTTGTTGAAGCCCCGCCCCGCCTTCTTGAACATGGTCTGGCCGCACACGGGACAGTCGTCCTTCACCGGCACGTCCCACGTCATAAAGTCGCAGGTGGGGAACTTATCGCAGCCATAATAGGTGTAGCCGTTGCGGCTGGTCTTTTTCAGGATGCGGCCGCCGCACTTGGGGCAGCGTCCCGGCATCTCCACCACCAGCGGCTTGGTGAACTTGCACTCCGGATAGCCGGGGCAGGCCAGGAATCGGCCGAACCTGCCGGACTTGATGACCATGTTCCGGCCGCACAGGTCGCATTTCTCCTCCGTCACCTCGTCGGGCACCTTCAGGTACACGCCCTCCATGTCCTTCTCCACCTGCTCCAGATTCTCGTGGAACGGCACATAGAACTGGCGGATCACGTCCTTCCACTGCACATCGCCGGACTCCACATCGTCCAGCTTCTTCTCCATACGGGCGGTGAACTTTACATCCACGATGTTGGGGAAGCGCTGACACATCAGGTCGTTGACCACCTGCCCCAGCGGTGTGATGCGCAGGTACTTGCCCTCCTTGATGACGTACTCGCGGTCCAGAATGGTGGACACGGTGGGGGCATAGGTGGAGGGGCGGCCGATGCCGTTCTCCTCCATGGTGCGGATCAGGGTGGCGTCGGTGTACCGGGCGGGCGGCTGGGTGAAGTGCTGCGCCGGGGCAAAGCTCTCCAGCGTCACGCTCTCGCCCTCCGTCAGCTCCGGCAGGGGGGATTCCTTCTCCTCCTTGTCGTCGTCACGGCTCTCCTCGTACACGGCGGTATAGCCCGCGAACTTCAGATTGCTGGCCGAGCAGCGGAAGCTGTGGTCGCCTGCGCCGATCTCCACGCTGATGCTGTCGTAGACGGCGTTGGCCATCTGGCTCGCCAGAAAACGGCTCCAGATCAGGCGGTACAGCCGGTACTGCTCGCCGGTGAGGTCGCCCTTGACCTGCTCCGGCGTCAGCGCCGGGTCGGAGGGACGGATGGCCTCGTGGGCGTCCTGTGCCCCGGCCTTCGTCTTGTAGGCGCGGGTGGACGCGGGGTAATAGCGCTCTCCGTAGCGGGAGCAGATCACGGTCTTTGCCTGCGCCTGCGCCTCGGCGGAGATACGCAGCGAGTCGGTACGCATATAGGTGATGAGGCCCACCGTACCCTCGCCGGTGATGTCCACACCCTCATAGAGCTGCTGGGCGATGGCCATGGTGCGGCGGGGGGTCATATTCAGCTTGCGGGACGCCTCCTGCTGTAAAGTGGAGGTGGTGAACGGCGGCGCGGGAGAGCGCTGCTTGTCCGCCCGCTTCACAGAGCTGACGGTAAAGGGCAGCTCCCGCAGCTCATCCATGATGGCCCGGGTGTCCCCCTCGCTGGACGGCTCGTACTTCTTGCCGCCCTTGCCGTAGTAATGGGCGGTGAACAGCGCCCCGGCGTGGTTTTTCAGACTGGCGTCCAGCGTCCAGTACTCCTGCGGCACGAAGTCAGTGATCTCCTTCTCCCGCTCCGCCACCAGACGCATGGCCACGGACTGGACGCGGCCCGCCGACAGGCCCCGCCGGATCTTCTTCCACAGCAGGGGCGAGAGCTGGTAGCCCACGATGCGGTCCAGCACGCGCCGGGCCTGCTGGGCGTCCACCAGATCCTGATCGATGTCACGGGGATGCTGGATGCTGTCCGTCACCACCTTCTTGGTGATCTCGTTGAACGTCACGCGCCGGGCCTTCTCGTCCGGCAGCTCCAGCAGGTGCTTCAGATGCCAGCTGATGGCCTCTCCCTCGCGGTCCGGGTCGGTGGCGAGGTAGACGGTCTGGCTCCCCTTGGCCGCCGTCTTCAAGTCCTTGATGATATCCTCTTTGCCCTTGATGGGCTTATAGTTGGGGGTAAAGTCCCCATCCACATCCACGCCCAACGTGCTCTTGGGCAGGTCGCGCAGATGGCCCATGCTTGCCTTCACCTGATAATCCGGCCCCAGATACTTGCCGATGGTCTTGGCTTTGGCCGGGGACTCCACGATCACCAGATTTTTTGCTTTTGCCATAGTCTTTCTATTCCTCCCTGAGTTCTACCGTCCGCAGGAAGCTTCCCGCTCCCTGCCGGCAGACATATCCGTCGATCTCCAGCATGGTCAGTGCCGACAGCACCCGCCGCACGGGCAGCTCCGTCATCACCGCCGCCTCATCCGCCAGCAGCGGACGATCCGCGGGCAGTACCCGCAGGACGCGCTTCTGGTCGTCGGTCAGCGCCGCGCCCTCACCTGCCAGATCCAAAACCGGCCTTGCCGATGTTTTTTCCCCCTCTTGTTTTGCCGGTACCGGCGTATCCCTTGTCCCATCCTCCGCGCCCTTGGGCGTCTCCGGCATGGCTGCCCGGATAGGACGCAGCTTCTGCGGGAACTGCCGCTGGTAGGTACCCAGCACGTCCCACGCCTCCATGACCAGTCCCGCGCCGTCCCGGATCAGCTGGTTGCAGCCCCGGCTGGTATCGGCGTTGATGGGGCCCGGCACGGCGAACACGTCCCGTCCCTGCTCCAGCGCGGTATTGGCGGTGATGAGCGCGCCGCTTCTCTCCGGCGCCTCCACCACCAGCACGCCCAGACTCAGACCGCTGATGATGCGGTTGCGCACCGGAAAATGGCTGCCCTTCGGCTCCGTCCCCGGCGGGTACTCCGACAGCAGCACGCCGGTGGCGGCGATGTCCTCATAGAGCCTCCGGTTCTCCGGCGGGTAGATCACATCCACACCGCCGCCCAGCACCGCGGCGGTAAAGCCGCCGGCCCGCAGCGCCCCCTGATGGGCAGCGCCGTCGATGCCCTTGGCGAGGCCGGATACCACCAGACCGCCCTGCCGCGCCAACTCGTAGCCCAGCTGAGACGCAGCCCCTGTGCCGTAGGGCGTACACTTCCGGGTACCCACCACGGCCACGGCGGCCTCCTCGTCAAAAAGCGGCATAGAGCCCTTGCCGTACAGCACCACCGGCGGGTCGTACATATCCCGCAGGCGGCCGGGATAGGCCGCATCGTCCATGGTGACGATAAACTGCCCGTCCTTGGCGCAATCCGCCAGCACCGTCTCGGCGCGGGTCAGCGACTTATCCGCCAGCACCTGCGCCTGCTGCTTGGTGACGCCCTCCACCAGACACAGCTCGTCCGGCTGGGCATAGTATACGTCCTCCGGTGAGGAAAAATGCTCCAACAGAAGGAGCTTCGTCCGGTTGCTCAGTCCCGGCGCCGTGGTCAACCACAGCCAGTATTTCAGCGCAGCCATCCCCTCATCTCCTCTTTTTTGTTCAGCGGTACGCTTCCCACAGCAGCACCGCCGCCGCCATGGCCGCATTCAGCGACTCGCAGTGCGCCTCCATGGGGATGCGCACCGTCCGGTCGCACAGTGCCAGCACCTGCGCCGTCAGGCCCCGTCCCTCGCTGCCGATGGCGATGGCGCAGCGGTGCAGCGGCAGCGCCCGCACATCCGCCGTGTCGTCCCGCAGCGCCGCGCCGTACAGCGGCAGTCCCGCGTCGCGCAGGCGGACGTGCAGCGTCTCCACATCGGTACACCACACCGGCAAGCGGAACACCGCCCCCATGGACGAGCGCAGCGTCTTGACGCTGTACGGGTCGGCACAGCCGGTCAGCAGCATCACGCCGTCGCAGCCGAAGGCGTCCGCCGTCCGGATCACCGTACCCACGTTGCCTGGGTCCTGTACGCCGTCCAGCACCACATAGCGCTGCCCCGTCAGCTTCTCCGGCAGAGCGGTGTCCGGCATCCGGCACGCCGCCAGCATCCCCTGGGGCGTCCGTACCGGTGAAATGGATGCCATCACGTCTGGCGGCACAGCCACGCACCGCACCGAAGCGTCCACCCCCTCCGGCAGCGCCACACCGTCGCTGACGGCGAGACTCACCACCTGCGCCCCGTGGCGCAGCGCCTCCTCCACCAGCTTGGGGCTGTCGCAGAGGAATTCTCCCCGCTCCCGCCGGTAGGCGGCGCTGTCCAGCCGGCGCATATGCTCCAGCAACGGATTTTTTCGACTGGTGATGCGCTCCATACGCCCTCCCTGCTTTCCGCGTCAGACGGCGGGGCGCCTATGTCCCCGCCTTGCTCGAATATTCTTTATAATATAGGTGTCGTTTGCCATTGTCAACCTAAAATAAGGGAACGCCCGTGGGCGTCCCCTTATTTTACGCGGTTTTTTATGAAATACAGTGTCCCTTTTGCCGGATAACATCCACAATTTGCGTCACGCACTCCCGGCAGATGGCATCCTCCGGCGCCTCCGCCATGACGCGCAGCACCGGCTCGGTGCCGGATTCACGCACCAGCACACGGCCCGTTTCGCCCAGCCGCGCCGCCACCGCCTCCACGGCGGCCTGTACGTCGCGATCCTCCCGGGCGGCCTTCTTATCCTTCACCCGCACGTTTTCCAACACCTGCGGATAGATGGTCAAGCCCTCCAGCAGCTTGCTCATGGGCTTCTTCTGCTCCAGCATGACCTCCATCAGCTTCAGGCTGGTGAGGATGCCGTCGCCGGTGGAGGCGTACTTGGAGAAAATGATATGCCCCGACTGCTCACCGCCCAGCGCACAGCCGTTCTGTGCCATGTACTCATACACATACTTGTCGCCCACAGCGGTCTTGGCGTAGGCGATGCCCTCCCGGTCGAAGGCGCGGTACAGGCCGAAGTTGGACATGATGGTGGTCACCACCGTGTTGCCGGGCAGCTCCCCCGCCTGCTTCATGTGCTTGCCGCAGACGTAGAGGATGTGGTCGCCGGTGACGACGGTACCCTGCTCATCCACCGCAAGGCAGCGGTCGGCGTCGCCGTCGTAGGCAAAGCCGATGTCCAGTCCGTTGGCCACCACGAACCGGCGCAGGGCGTCGATATGGGTGGAGCCCACGCCGCTGTTGATGTTGTAGCCGTCCGGCTCGTCGCCCATCACATAGGTCTTGGCGCCCAGCGCGTCAAACACGCTCTTGGCGATGGTCCATGCGCTGCCGTTGGCGCAGTCCAGTCCCACCTTCATCCCCTTGAAGGAGAACATCCCCAGAGAGATCAGGCGGCCCACATACCGGTTTCGCCCGGCAACGTGGTCCACCGTCCTGCCGATATGGTCGCGCTGGGCCAGCGGGATCTGCTGCCACGTCTGGCCAAATGCCTCCAGCTTTCCGTCCAGATAGTCCTCGATCAGCGCAATCGTGTCCTCGTCCATCTTCTCGCCGGTGCCGCTGATGAGCTTGATGCCGTTGTCGTAGTAGGGGTTGTGGCTGGCGGAGATCATGATGCCGCAGTCAAAGCCCTCCGTCCGCGCCACATAGGACACGGAGGGGGTGGTGGTCACGTGCAGCAGATAGGCGTCCGCACCGGAGGACACCAGCCCGGAGGCCAGCGCGTACTCCAGCATATAGCTGCTGCGGCGGGTATCCTTACCGATGACCACCCGCACCGGCGTCTCGTCCCCGGCGCGGCGCTTCAGCTCCCCGTAGTACCAGCCCAGAAAGCGTCCCACCCGATGGGCGTGATCCGCCGTCAGATCCACATTGGCCTCCCCGCGGAAGCCGTCCGTTCCGAAATATCTCCCCATAGTCGCTCCTTACTCCTCCCGCTGGGCGGCAATGTCGCCGCCGTGCTTATAGATGCTGTCCGCCGGCACCGTCCCCCGCACGGAGGACAGTGGGTAGATCCGGCTGTTCCGGCCCACCACCGTGCCGGGATTCAGCACGCTGTTGCAGCCGATCTCCACATGGTCGCCCAGCATGGCGCCCACCTTCTTGCGTCCCGTCTCCATGCGCTCCGTGCCGCAGCGCACCGCCACCAGCGTCTTGTCGGACTTGACGTTGGAGGTGATGGAGCCCGCGCCCATGTGGGACTTGTAGCCCAGAATGCTGTCGCCCACATAGTTGTAGTGGGGCGTCTGCACGTTGTCGAACAGGATCACGTTCTTCAGCTCCACGGAATTGCCCACCACGCAGTTGTCGCCCACCAGCGCGCTGCCCCGGATGAACGCCCCGTGACGCACCTCCGTACCGGCGCCGATGATGCACGGCGCGCCCAGATAGGCGGTGGGCGCTACCACGGCAGTCTTATGCACCCACACCTCCGGGGTGCGCTCCTGAAAATCCTCCCCCAGTGCAGGGCCGAGCCGGCGGATCAGCTCACCGATACCGGCCAGCGCCTCCCACGGGTAGGTGAAGGCCGCCAGATACGCCGCCGCCCGGGTGTGGGACAGGTCAAATAAGTCTTGGATGGTATACACAGTATCTCCTCCGTTCTCCGCGCCTTCACTCTATGGTACGCACCATCGGCGCAGATAGAAGTATTATACTATCATCCGCCCCGGCCTGACAAGACTTTCTGCGGAAAAACTCGGCATCCGGCAACAAAAGGAGGCAGTCCCCGTGGGACTGCCTCCTTTGTTTGCAGGTTTTTTACACCGACTGCCCTTTTTCAGGGCGCTTAGTACAGCTTTGCGCCTGCGGGGATGTGGGGATCGACCATCAGCAAATGCAACTTTTCTTCGCCGTTTTCGTGATGCACGGCGGAGATCAGCATACCGCAGGAATCAATGCCCATCATCGCGCGGGGCGGCAGGTTCGTAATGGCGATGCAGGTCTTTCCAACCAGCTCCTCCGGCTCATAATACTCGTGAATTCCGCTCAAAATGACCCTATCTGTGCCGGTTCCGTCGTCCAAAACGAACTTTAAGAGCTTCTTGGACTTCTTCACGGCTTCGCATTCCTTAACCTTTACGGCACGGAAATCGCTCTTGGAGAAGGTGTCAAAATCCACCTGATCCTGGAACAGTGGCTCGATCTCCACATTGGAAAAATCGATTTTTTCCTCCACAACGGGAGCAGTCTGAGCAGCCTCCGCAGGAGCAGAAACTTCCTTGGAAACCTTCTTGTCAGAGTCCAACGGCTTCATTGTCGGGATTTTCGTGACCAGCCTTAGATAAGCTCCGCTTAGCGTCTATAAGTCCTGACCGGCATCTACTCGTTTGAAGCTGGGGTAAGCTCAGTTACGCCTAATTCAGATAGCGGAAAATCTAATGGCGTAAGCCGTGGAGTAAGCTGGCGTAAGGTGGCTTCATTTTTTTGAAAACAAGCCGTGTGCTATACTGAAACTAATCGCTAAAACAGTATAACACACGGCTTAACAAAACTCAATATTTTCCGTTCAGTTCACAAACATTTCGGTTTTTCCATTCTAAAAACCTCTCTCGAAGCACTTGAACATCTTCCGTTTTTACCGAGCCGTCGGTTCAGAAAGTCAGGATCGGTCTTAGCTAAATCGCCAATGGTTCTAATGCAATAGCTATCTAATACACGCTGCGTTGCCCGTCCCACACCGAGCAAGTCCGCTGCGGGGAGTCTCCATATTTTTTCTCGGAAAGTGTCTTTCGGTATGACCGTCACAGCATCCGGCTTTTTCATATCCGAACCGAGCTTGGCAAATATCTTATTGAAAGACACACCGACTGAGATGGTCAACCCCAGCTCAAACTTGATAGTTTCTCTTATGTCATTTGCCACCTTTTCAGGGGAACCAAAGGTGTAGTCTGTTCCGCTGATGTCAAGCCAGCACTCATCCATTCCATACGGCTCAACTTGATCTGTGTAGCGCTGGTAGACATTTCTTGCAAGTTTAGAGTATTTGATGTACTCCTCAAAGTGCGGAGGCACTACAACAAGGTTTCTGCACTTCTGCTTTGCTTGCCATACAGCATCGCCGGTTTTTATCCCAAAGGCTTTTGCGGCGTAGTTTTTGGCGAGAACAATACCGTGTCGTTCTTCCACCGAACCACAGACTGCGACAGGATACTTCTTCAAAACCGGGTCGAGCATACATTCAACCGACGCATAAAAGTTGTTCATATCGCAATGCAGTATTGATCTGCTCAACTAAATCACCTTGTTTCTTGGAAATTCTGCGAAACCTCTTGACAAACCAAAGTGTCGTGCTGCTAAAAATAGAAATCTTATGGAGGGAATTGATAATGAAGTTCAGCGACAGATTAAAAGGGCTGAGAGAAAAAAATGATATGACGCAGGAGCAGCTTGCAAAGGTTTCCGGTGTTTCCCCCCGTACCATACAGAGATACGAATGCTGAACCTCTCGTCCTCGCTTGGATGCAGCGGAGAAGCTGGCAAAGGCACTTAATATTTCCGTGGATCAGCTTCTGGGTACGGATGGTATGCTCGTTGCTCAGGCTGCGGAGCAGTACGGCGCACGAGGTGCCAAACAAGCGCAACAGCTCACAGACGAAGTAACTGGTTTGTTTACCGGCGGCGAGTTGGCACAGGATGATATGGATGTTATGATGCAAGCTATTATGGATGCCTATTGGCTTGCGAAAGAGAAAAACAAAAAGTACACCCCAAACGGTTTCTGGCGTTTTTGTTTGTGCCTGTCCGTGACAGTATGTTTCGTTCTGTAGATTTCTTCGGGGACATTTTAGGGGACAATTGCGGACAAAAAGGGACAAACAAAGGGACAACTTCAAGACGCTGTCTAATGCCATCGCAATCGCCTCCAAAACCTTGGAGGCGATTGCGAAACTTCCCACCACTATTGCCTTGTCTGTGCCCGGCTGCGGATAGGTTTAATGGTTACTTCAACGCCGTGATTTGCTTGGTTTGTTTTTCCGGCGGCGGTATTGTGAACTGTGCCGATCTGTGATATACTCTATTACATAATTGATAACAATATGAAAAAGCGGCGTGGGCAGGCATATTGCCCGCTCTGCACGAGGGGGTGGGAAACATACTATGAAAGAACGGGAAATCAGAACCGCCGGGGAGGTCTCGTGCGGCAGTAAAACGAAGCAGGCCTATGAGCTGATCAAGCAGAAGATACTGATGCTGGAATTTGCACCGGGGCAGCCACTCCGAGAGCTGGAGCTCAGCGAGCGGTTTTCCATGAGCCGGACGCCTATCCGTGCGGCCATCGAACGACTGGTGGCGGATTGCTTTGTTGAGGAGACGGCAGGTAAGCGCACCATCGTGTCCGGCGTGTCGGTGGACGGCTTCATCGAGCTATATGAGATCCGAGAAGCACTGGAGATGCTGTGCGTCTCGTTGGCAGCGTATGCCTGGCAGGATCACAGAGAGATAGAGCAGGCGCGGGAGCTGATACAGCGTCAGTTTGAACTGGCAAGGCAGACGCCGGTAGACTCTCGGGCTGTACAGGAGGTGGATCGCGCTTTTCACCGGGTGCTGGCTCATATGTCCGGCAACAAGCTGCTGGAACGGGAAACGGTGTGGATCTATGATCTGTGCCTGCGATATATTTTCTACTCTATGCACTTGAACTGGTCCACTCGCATTGCTCAGGAACACAAGGACATCATTGACGCCGTTGAACGTCGAGACAGCCATCTGGCTCAGGCTCATGTACGCAATCACTTATCAAAGGTGAAGGACGCGGTGCTCATGGGTCTTGCAAAGGGCTTCGATCCCTCCGTGGAGCTTCAGAACGCCCAGGAAGGCTACACCATCCGCCCCCACACGGAGCGGGCAGACTGAGTATACCCACACAAAGAGCACCCCGTCGGATCCTGCGGGATCTGACGGGGTGCTCTTTGTGTGTCAAGGGCCGGCGAAAGAATGGCGGGGGGAGGTAAGGGCCAGGGAAAGAAACGCCGGCCAGCGAATCATAGCTCTTGGTCGATCTGCCGCAGAATGGACACAGCCTTTTGCAGCACGTCCATGGAGGAGGCATACGACAGACGTACATATCCCTCGCCGTTGCGGCCAAAGGCGGTGCCGGGGATGGTGGCCAGCCGGTACTTGTCAATGGCGTAGGCGCAGAACTCGTCGGCGGTCATGCCCGTCTTTTTGATGTTCATGAAGATATAGAAGGCACCCTCCGGCTTTTTGCAGCTGAAGTGCTGCAGCTTGTTGATCTCCTCCACCAGATAGTCGCGGCGGTGCTTGAACTCCTGCCGCATCCGTTCAATGGAGCCGTCCTCCTCCAGTAGACCGGCCACGCCGGCATACTGCACGAAGGTGGTGGCTCCGGCGGTCATGTAGAAGGACAGTCGGTTCATGGGCTCGATCATGTACTCCGGCGCGGCGATATAGCCCAGACGCCAGCCGGTCATGGCCATGCTCTTGGAGAAGCCGTTGAGAACGATAGAGCGTTCCTTCATGCCCGGCAGGGAGGCGATGCTCACCAGCTCCTGCTGCTCATCGTATACAAAGCGGTCATAGATCTCGTCGCTGAGCACCAGCAGATCATGCTCCTTGGCGATGGCGGCGATGGCCTCCAATGAGACGCGGCTCAGCACACCGCCAGTGGGGTTGCTGGGAGAGACAATGACCAGCATCCTTGTCTTATCAGTAATGAGAGAGCGAATCTGCTCCACGTCGACCTGATAGTTGTTCTCCTCCAGCAAGTCATATTTTTTGATGACGGCACCTGCGATACTGGGAATCTCGGAGTACGTCAGATACACAGGATCGGGCACCAGCACCTCGTCGCCGGGATTCAGCGTGCTCAGCAGTGCCACGAACATACCCTGCGCCACGCCGGTGGTAACAGAGATCTCGGCGGGCGTGTAGTGCAGATCGTTTTCCTTGGATAGCTTCTGGCAGATAGCCTCCTTCAGCTCCTCGATGCCGGAACCGTCGGTGTAGCGGGTCTTGCCCTCGTCCAGTGCCCGCTTGCAGGCGTCTATAATGTACTGAGGCGTGTCGAAGTCAGGCTGTCCCAGAGTCAGACCGGTGACGGAGATACCCTGCGCCGCCAACTCGGCACATTTGCTGAACACCACGCGAGTGCCGGACGTATGCAGGTTCTCCAGCCTGTGTGCCTGTTTGAATTCCATAAAATGCTCCTCCTTTATCTGCTTGCTGCTTTGCAGCCCTTGTTACTTCTGAGTGTTGTTGCCGCCGGGGACGAATACACACTGGTCATAATTGCCGGTGAAATAGTTGCGAATATCGGCGCAGCACTGAAGCCGTCCGTCACGCGCGGATTCCTGAGAATAGAAGGCCACGTGGGGCGTCAGGATCACGTTGTCGCGGTTGGCCAGCGGGTGGGTATTCAGGTCGGGATACTCGTCGGTGAGCACATCCAGATAGGCGTAGGAGATCTTGCCGCTGTCAATGGCGTCGATCATCTCCTGCTCCACCACGACGCCGCCGCGGGCGGAGTTGATGAATACCAGATGGTCGGGGATCTCGTCGAATAGCTCCTTGCCGATGAGGTGCTCTGTGCCGTTGACCAGCGGCACGTGCAGGCTGATGTAGTCGCACTCGCGGAAAAGCGTTTTCATATCCACCATGGTGACGCCGTACTGGTCGCCGATGGACTGGTCGATGTAGGGATCTGCCGCCAAAATGCGCACGTTGAAGCCGGACAGGTTCTTGGCTACCAGCCGCGCAATCTGGCCGAAGCCCGCCAGTCCCACTGTCTCGGCGTTGAAACGGTGGATGTCAGGGCATACGGAGTAGTCCCACTTCTTGTCTCGCCGCACACTGCGGTCATAGGCGAACAGCCGCTTGTTGTGGGCTAAAATACAGGCGGTAACGTAGTCCGCCACGTCGATGGAAAAGGCACTTCGCAGATGTGTGACGGAGATGCCGCGAGCTTTGGCGGCCTCTAAATCCACATAATTGTATCCCATGCTCTTGCAGGCGATGAGCTTCAGATTGGGCAGCGCGTTGATGACCCGGGCGGTCAACGGCTCGAAGATACCCATGACGGCGTCGGCGTCCTGACAATACTGGATAATGTCCTCCTCGGTGGAGCATACATGCTCCTCCACCTCGCATACGCCCTCGAGTGCCTTGCGCTCCAGTTCGATGCCGTCATTATAGTGAAACATGCGCACAGCTTTATACATACCAAAACCCTCCGGAACAATAAATTGGATACACCGATTATAGTGGCTGCATACAAAATCGTCAAGCTGTAAAAAGCGACATATGGCAAAAGCAAGGATGAAAATAGGGCAATATTCTAAAGAAATAAATCTACAAAACTTTGGTATATTAAGGATTACAGCAATTTTTTAACGTAAAATAGGGAAAGAAGTGGGCGATAAGGTTTTGTCAGATGCACAAAAAGAGACGAGCTATTTTGTGCCAAACAACAAAATTGCAGAAACAATATTGCATACAATTGTTAGGAATGCTATAATGACCGCAATGACAGGTCTGTGCCATCGAGGAGGTATATATGAAGCAAAAGGCTGATCTAATATTAAAAAACGGTGCAATATACACCATGGTGTGCGAAAACAGCGTGGTGGAAGCACTGGCCGTTCATAACGGTAAGATTGTATACACTGGAACGACAGAGGAGGTGCTGGCTCACTGCGAAGCCCCGCAGGTTGTGGATTTGCAGGGAAAGACCGTGCTTCCGGGCATGGGCGATTCCCACCTCCACTTCTTTGCCTACTGCCAGACCCACACCACGGTGGATCTGGGCGGCTGCACCAGCAAGGCTGAGGTCATCGGCAAGCTGGCGGCTCGGGCGGCGGAAACGCCCAAGGGTCAGTGGATCAAGGGCTCTAATTTTGATGAGTCCAAGTGGGACGCTGACAACGACCACCTGCCCACCAAGGCGGATTTGGATATGGTCAGCCTTGACCACCCGGTGATGATGAAGCGGGTGTGCCTGCACACCGCCGTGGCCAACACCGCCGCTCTGGCTGCTGCCGGCATCGGCAGAGGCTACACCTTTGGTCCCGGCGGTCTGGTGGAGCTGGATGAGGACGGTGTGCCCAACGGCATCCTGCGGGAGCAGGCGACTAAGATCTTCGACGAGCTGATCCCCGACCCCGCCAAGGTCCCGGAGGTCAAAGAGAAGATCATGCGAGAGGCATTGGAGGAGGCGTCCAGTCAAGGTCTGACCACCATCCACACCTACGCCGCAGAAATATGGAAGTACACGGAGGATCCGGAGGACTACCTTTGCTTGGATCGAAAGGGTCAGCTGCCCCTGCGCGTGGTAATCTATCTGGATACCTTCTACCGCAAGCCCTATCTGACCCGCCGCGAGATGGACGACCCTTATCACAAGGTGTGCTACGGCGGCCACAAGGTTTTTTCCGACGGATCTCTTGGCTCCCGTTCTGCCAAGCTGCTGGCACCGTACAGCGATGACCCGGAGACGGACGGCATTCTGGTGCAGAGCCAGCAGGAGCTGAATGACCATGTGCTGAAGGCGTATGAAATGGGGCTTCAGCCCGCCATCCACTGCATCGGCGACAAAGGGCTGGACTGCGTACTGACGGCTATCGAGTATACGCTGGAAAAGAGCCGTCAGCACGGTATGACCGCACAGGAGCAGGCAGATCGCGATCCCTTCCGCATCATCCACGCCCAGATGGCCACAGACGATATGATCCGCCGTATGCAGAAGCTGCCGGTGGTGCTGGATCTCCAGCCGGTCTTTCTGGAGACGGATATGCACTGGGCCGTGGAGCGCATCGGCTCTGAGCGTGCCGCATACAGCTACCGCTGGGAGACGTACCGCAAGGCGGGGCTGGTGCTGACCGGCGGCTCCGACTGCCCCGTGGAGCCGTTCTCCCCGTGGCTGAACATCTACACCGCCGTGACCCGCAAGGACTTCAACCGTTATCCCGACGGCGGCTATCAGCCGCAGGAGAAGATGAGCGTCTACGATGCCGTGTGTATGTTCACTAAGAATCTGCACTATGCCGCTGGTCACGATGCGGTGCTGGGTACACTGGAGCCCGGTAAGTTCGCAGATATGGTGGTCACAGACCGCGATATTTTCAGAATACCCGCCGATGAGATCATGGATATTCAGGTGGAAAAGACCTATCTGGCCGGACGGGAAGTATACAGCAAAGGCGAAATAAGGAGATAACAGATGAAACTGGACTGTTTTGAAGAGGTGAAACGCCTGACCTCGGAGTTGGTGGCCATCCCCAGCATCAACAAGGAGGCGCACGGTGAGACGGCCGTGGCTCGTTATGTGTACGATTACTATATGGGCCTGCCTTATTTTCAGGCGCACCCGGAGCAGGTGCTGTGCTTCCAGACGAAGGATGACTTTGTGGAGCGTCACTCCACCATGGCGTACGTCAAGGGAACCAAGGGTACCTCCAACCGCACCGTGATCCTCATCGGTCATATCGACACCGTAGGCGTGGACGATTTCGGCACCATCCGGGAATATGCCTTCAGAACGGAGGAGCTGCCCGAAAAGCTGAAGGAGACGTTTTCCCTGTCGCCGGAGGTGTTGGCGGACATCGAATCCGGCGAGTTCATGTTTGGCCGCGGTGCGCTGGATATGAAGTCCGGTGTGGCTGGTCATATGTACCTGCTGAAGTACTTCTCCGAGCACCCCGAGGAGCTGGACGGCAATCTGATCCAAATTGCCGAGTGTGACGAGGAGGACAACTCCCACGGCATCATCACCGCCATTGACTACCTGCTGGAGTTGAAGAAAAAAGAGGGCTTCGAGTACATCGCCTGCATCAATGCCGACTACTCCACCAACTATATGCCCGGCGACGAGAATCGCTATATCTACTACGGCAGCATCGGCAAGCTGCTGCCCTGCTTCGTCGCACTAGGCAAGGAGTCCCATGTTGGCTCCGCCTTTAACGCCTTTGACCCCAACCTGTTGATTGCCGAGGTCACCCGCCGTATGTCCCTGAATACCGACCTGTGCGATGTGGCGCAGGGTGAGGTCACTATCCCGCCCATCTCTCTGAAGCAGGCGGATACCAAGGAGGGCTACACGGTGCAGACTGCGCTGACCGCTTTCTCCTACTACAACTTCTTCACCCATGGCATGAGCCCCGATGTGGTGCTGGAAAAGAGCCGTCAGGTAGGCGTGGAGGCCTTCGACAGCGTGGTGTCCTATCTGAACCAGCAGTATGAGAAGTACTGCGCCCTCAGCGGCGTGCCCTATACGACGCTGCCTTGGAAGACCCGGGTGTACACGTGGAAGGAATTCTACGCTGAGGCCGCCGCGCAGCACGGTCAGCCCTTCCGGGATGCCATCGCTGCCTTTGCCGAAAAGCTGCAGCGCGAACAGCCTGCTATGGATCTGCGCTACTTCAGCCTTGCCGTGACAGAGGAGGTCTGGAAGTGGTACGAGGACAAGTCCCCTGCGCTGGTGTTGTTCTTTGGCTCTGTTTTCAGTGCCCGTATAGAGATGACCGGCAAAACCGCCAAGGAACGTGCGCTGCTGGACGCAGTGGAGGGCGCGGTCGAGAAGATCCGTCCCGAAGCGCAGCGGCAGATCAAAACGCGTATGTTTTACCCCTACATCTCCGACTCCAGCTTCATGGCTCTGTGCGACACCAGAGAGTCCTTTGACGCCGTGGCGGAGAACATGCCCGCTTGGAAGGTCAAGTACTTCCACGATGTGGACAAGATCATGGAGATCAACGTCCCTGTGGTGAATATCGGAGCCTTCGGCCGGGACGGGCATATGCTCACCGAGCGGGTAGACATGGTGCAGACCTTCCGAAACGTGCCCAATATCACCTGCGAGGCGATCTTGTCCATGCTCAGTTGACAGTCGATACTCATGTACAACGGGCGTGACCCGATGACATAATTGCAGCACAACGAGAGATATATAATGAGGAACGGAGGAAAAAACGTGAACAGCAAAGCCAAAGGCGTCGTTGCCCTGATCCTTGCCGTTGCCGTTCTGGCCAACGTCGGCATCTTCGCCAAAATGTCCTACAACAAGACGCACACCGCACAAGAGACCATCGTTTTCCGCGTAGGCGACACCGTTGCATCCGACCACCCTATTTCCCAAGCGTTATACATCTTTGAGGAGGAGCTGGAGCGCATCTCCAACGGACGTTTTGATGTCCGTGTGTACATCAACTCTGCACTGGGCGGAGACCGGCAGCAGACCGAGAGCGTCGTCCTTGGCTACCTGCAGGGTAACACACCGCCGACATCTGTGCTGGCGGGCTTTGACACCCGTTTCATGGTGGTGGATCTGCCCTTTGTGTTCAAGAGCGGCGAGGCGGCCATGAAGACGCTGAACGGTGATTTGGGCGAGGAGCTGAACCCCATTCTAAACGACCTGGGGCTGCACGCCATGGGCTGGACAGAATCCGGCTACCGCCACATTACCACCAACAACATTGAAGCCACCACGCCTGCGGCACTGAAGGGTCTGTCCATCCGCACGCAGGAGAATCCCATCCACATGGCGTCCTTCCAGGCGTGGGGAGCCAGCCCTACACCTATGGCGTTCTCTGAGCTGTTCACCGCTCTGCAGCAGGGTGCCGTAGACGCCGAGGAGAACCCCTTGGCTGTGATCACCGCCAACCGGCTGTATGAGGTGCAGAACACCGTGACTCTCACCGGTCACTTCTACACCGCCGGTATCTTCAACATCAACAAGGACTTTTATGAGTCGCTGGAGGGACAGGATAAGGAGTGGTTTGACGAGGCGTCCGCTCATTTTGTGGAGAACCTGACCCAGCTGATCCGCGACGCGCAGGAGGGCTACATTCAGCTGCTGAAGGACAACGGCATCAATGTGGTGGAGGTCACCTCCGAGCAGAAGGATGCCTTCATCGAGTCCGCCGCCTCCGTGTATGACCTGTTCATCGAGAAGTACGGCGGTACGCAGGAGCTGATCGACCTGGCCATGAAGTACAACGACGACTTTTAAGGAGAGGTGAGCGAAATGACAGTCTGGAAATTCATTGAAAAGAACTTTGAAAAATGGTTCCTCATCATCTCGCTGGTGGCCATGGTACTCATCACCTTCATGCAAGTGGTGCTGCGTTGGTTCGACGCCGCCACCGTTTGGGCGGAGGAACTGTCCCGCTACATCATGCTCTATCAGGTTTGGATCGGCGCGTCCTATGCCGTCCGTGAGGATGCACACATCCGTATCACCGCGCTGATCGGTAAGCTCACCGGTAATAAGCGCAGGGTGTTCGAAACGGTGGTACTGGCACTTTGGCTCATCTTCGCACTGTGGCTCACTGTGGAGGGCGTCATGCTGGTCAAGGAGATCGCCGTCATGGGTCAGGTATCTTCCGCCATGCGCATCCCCATGACCATCCCCTATGCCTCTGTGCCCATTGGCGGTGCGCTTATGAGCGTCCGGCTGGTGCAGAAACTGATCCAGGACATGAAAAACGACCCGCAGGAAGAAACGAAGGAGGAGGTAGCCTGATATGTTAGCCATTCTGCTTATCTGCCTGGTCGTATTCGGAGCGATCAGTCTGCCTATTGGCATCGCTATGGGCATGGCGACCATGCTTTGCTTGGTATTTGCCACCAACATCGATCCTATCATGGTGGCACAGAATGCCTTCGCCGGTATCGACAGCTTTTCCCTGATGGCCATTCCCTTCTTCATGCTCGCCGGCAACTTCATGCGCTATGGCGGTATCTCCAAGCGTCTGCTGGATCTGGCTGATAACATCGTCGGCTTCTTCACCGGCGGTCTGGGTGCCATCACCACCTTTACCGCCATGTTCTACGCCGCCATCTCCGGCTCCGGTCCCGCCACCGTGTCCGCCATCGGCTCCTTTATGATCCCCGAGATGGAGGAGAAGGGCTACGATAAGGGCTATGCCACGGCACTGTCCGCAGCAGCCGGCACCATCGGCGTCATTATTCCGCCGTCCATTCCCTTCGTCATCTACGGCGTGGCCACCGGCACCTCCATCGGCGATATGTTCAAGGCCGGCGTCATCCCCGGACTTCTCATGGGCGTTGCTCTGATGATATACAACTGGGCAACCAGTAAGAAGTACGGCTGGAAGGGCAACGGCCGCCGGTTCAACTTCAAGGCACTGGGCAAGTCCTTCATCGACTCCTTCTGGGCTATTCTCAGCCCCGTCATCATCCTCGGCGGTATTTATGGCGGTTACTTTACCCCTACCGAGGCGGCTGCGGTTTCCTGCGTGTACACCTTCATCATCGGTACCTTTGTGTACAAGGAGATCCACTGGAAGGAATTCGTGGACTGTATGAAGGACACCGTTGTGATTGCCGGTGCCACCTCCTTCATTGTGGGTATGTCCACCAGCTTCGCCTACGTTATGACGCTGGAGCAGGTGCCTGAGACGCTGTCCGCCTTCATTCTGGGTATCAGCAATAACAAGACCATCATCCTGCTTCTGATGAACATATTCCTGCTGGTGGTTGGCATGTTTATGGACAACATCTCCAGCTGCACCATCCTGGCTCCCATCCTGCTGCCGGTGGCGGTGGCACTGGGTGTCAATCCCGTCCACTTCGGTATCGTCATGACCATGAACCTGGCCATTGGCTTTATCACTCCGCCCTACGGCGTCAACCTGTTCGTGGGCTCCTCTGTGGCGCATATTCCGTTTGAACGGATCGTCAAGTGGATCTGGCCGTTCATCGGTGTCATCATCGCGGTATTGCTGCTGACCACCTATATTCCCCAGCTGTCTCTGCTGCTGGTATAAGCGCGGCACACCTATCCCCCAATACTGCCGTGGGCTGCGGCGATGTGAACCGCTGCCCTGCAAAACGCCAGAAACCACAACCGTTTCCGTTCATAAGGATGTATTTTCTTATGAGAGATTGGTCGCAACCTCTGTTATGGAGGCTGCGGCCTTTTCTCTTTCTATGGTAGATCACGGCCTTGATGATTCTGCGATAGCAAGCATCTCCTTTATGGTTGCAAGGTCTACAAGTCCGACGCCGGTAAAGTAGATGTCAACGCCCACCCGCTTATGCCCGTTCACCGTTTCACTGTTGTGAACCTCGATTCGCTTGATGATCTTATTGACCACCTCCGGCGTGAGTGTTTCCATATCTCGCCATCCGAGGCAAGTCGTAAGGTCGCCCTGCGGGTCGGCATCTACAAGAAGTACCTTCTTACCGAGTCGTGCAAGCCCGACACCCAAATTGACCGTTGTGGTCGTTTTGCCTGTGCCGCCTTTCTGATTGCAGATAGCAATGGTTTTACAGTTTGGCATTTCGCTTTTCCTCCTTCTTATGAGATTTGGATCGCTTGATCCACCAAAACACAGGAAGCGTGTCCTGTGCTTTGGTGGTCGCATTTAACTCGATCTCATCCCCCAAATGCGTAAAAGGAAATCAACAGGCGTTCGGCTGCTGACCGAACTCATAGGAATCTCACCTCTGCCGGGTACTCCGCCAGCCCCATAGGGAAGTATCATTGTCCCTGAATCGTTTCATCGCCTTATCCGTAGCAAGCGGATATTTCAGAATGGTTCGGAATCGCTACCAACCTTGCTTTCCGTGATAACCCTTGTGGGCAGGAAGTTCGTGGCGCACCTTAATCCGGCTGGGGCTTTCACCCCCGATCAGGAATGTACCTGTTGAATGTGTATTCTGTTTTCAAGGTTCGTGAGGTTTTTGCCCTCACTAACCAACTGGGAACTTTTTTCGGAAATAACAAAGAGAATTTTCAAAAAATTTTTTCGACCACCTTTCAGGGACAAAGAAAGCCCCTATCACATCACGGAGATGTAATAGGGGCAGAAATAGAAAAAGCCCGCTGACCGAAATCAGCGGGCTTAAATCATATGAACTTATCGTATGCTATCGGAACTTGTCTGCAATCGCAAAAATCCAAACGCATTTTTGGCGTAAGCTCGGAGTAAATTGGCGTAAGTTGTGGCGTAAGCACCGACAATTTTGGGGCAATCAATACAGCTTTGCGCCGGCCGGAATGTGGGGATCCACCATCAGCAAATGCAACTTTTCTTCGCCGTTTTCGTGATGCACGGCAGAGATCAGCATGCCGCAGGAGTCGATGCCCATCATCTTGCGCGGGGGCAGGTTGACGATGGCGATAGCGGTCTTGCCGACGAGCTCCTCGGGCTCATAATACTCGTGGATGCCGGAGAGGATGATGCGATCCTCGCCCGTGCCGTCGTCGAGCACAAACTGCAGCAGCTTCTTGGACTTCTTCACCGCCTCGCACGCCTTGATCTTGACGGCGCGGAAGTCAGACTTGGAGAAGGTGTCAAAGTCGACCTGGTCAGCGAACAGCGGCTCGATCTCGACCTTGGAGAAGTCGATGACCTCCTCCTTCTTCACTTCGGCGGGAGCGGCTTCCGCCTTGTCGGCCTTCTTGGGCATGTCCAGTGGCTTCATCGTCGGGAATAAAATTTTGCTCTCTCCATCCTGCCCCATGCCGCTCTGTAGGGGTTCAAAACTCGCACAATACTCGATTCGTGAAACTTTTTTCATTCGTCTTGTGTCCTCTTGTGCCGTCCTTTTCGCCTCAAAAGTTGTAGAAAAATTGTAGAAAGTTGTAGTGCGTCTGTTATGGCATATTACTGGCACAGGAATGGCAGCATTCTGCTATGCTATCCCAGTATGCCGTATCCACCATAATCTCTACATGAAGAACGGCTTGTTTGTTTAATCGCAGACGCATACATATTATATGATAACCTCCAAGCCCATCCAAGTCAACGGTTTTTATTGAAACATTTTATGACTTTTATTTCCCTACCTTTAATAATTAGTAAAGAGGAGACTGCTATGCCTGAATACCAACTTCAAATTAAACAAGTGGTAGATTACCCACGATGCCGGATTTATC